>Ga0210006_1000362_pt1 | contig 37151 bp, 32 predicted proteins | sample CryGey02umfilter_2_FD_185452 | JGI IMG/M metagenome (GOLD analysis project Ga0210006, IMG submission 185452) | Groundwater microbial communities from aquifer in Utah, USA - Crystal Geyser 4/10/14 0.2 um filter (SPAdes) (version 3) | ecosystem: Environmental > Aquatic > Deep subsurface >... | reverse complement strand
TATAAAAAATTAGGTTTTACTGATGGGATGAGTCCCGTAAACACCTTTAGAATGATTTTTAATTATTATTTTAAGACTAATCTACCAATTCTTGATAATCGCGCATTCATTTTTAATAATGCCGAAGCTCCTTATGAATTTATTGAGATAACTGAAGAAGTTAATTAGCCTATTATATAGTTTTTAATTTACTTTTTTAGTATACACAAATTTTTCACTCTCTTCTCTATCGCAAACAATCAATTGATTTAGTTCATAATATTGTGTTTCTGGCTCATAATCATATGGATTTGTTTTGTCTGGACTACATTCTTCTGTAGAAAAAAGTGGCAGTGTGTTGTCCAATTGAACAAAAGTTTCCTCAACTGTTCCACCTAGTTGTGGAAATTCAAACTTACAATTAACTAAAAATATTTTAGCTAATCCGTCCTTCCCCATTCTAATATTTGGGTCAAATGTTTGGAATGTCTTTAAATCGCCAGCCATCCCACATTCATTAACAAACTCATACATTGTTGGAATTTGAATTTGTAGCCATCTACTTAAATTTGTTTCTCTGTTTGCAAAAAATCTGTCTTTATCATCAATCATAATATGATCGTTAGCAATCGTTTGCTTCGAAGCAGAATGATAGAAAATAACAGTTGTTAAGATTGCTAAAGAAATGTATGCATATTTTTTGGATTTTAAAGATATTGATTTATCATAGGGCAACGCTAAAGCTATGCTAATAATAATTGGCCAGTATGTGAAAAACCTATAATTATAATTAGCTATTTTTCCCAGCAAAAGGTATTCAAGGATGTAACCACCAATAATCAGCAGGATTAATTTTTTTAGATAATTATTCTTGTTCATAAAAACATAAAGCGCACTAGTAAAAAAGATAATAAATTTTAGCCAATCTTGATCAAATGTTTGCTCTAATATTTCTGGAAAATTTTTCAAGTTAAAATCTAGGTATCCCCAACCCAATAAAATTGGATTAATGCTGTATTCATGACAAACGCTACATGGAAAAAACGAAAATGGGAAAATTGGATTGCCTGCTAAAATCAAGTTTTTAAGATACCAATAGCCACCACCAGCAATAATAAGGGCTGTTATGAGTCCAAATCGAAAGAAGGCTATTTTTGGATATTTATTGATAAATTTTGCAATTCTTTTTAAAAAATGTTTGTTTTCAAAGTGAATTATAAGTAATGATATTATCCAAGAAGCTAAAATAAAGGCTATGATTGAGTACTTGGTTCCAAGCGCAATAGCAGAAAATAAAACTGCAATTTTAAAATTTTTAAGGTCAGGTTTTTTTATAAGTTTAAAGAGACCAATTAATGAAATGAGTCCAAACGATGCTGTTGCAGTATCAATATATCCTGTGTTTGCAGCATAGAGAATGTCTGGACTAAAATGCAAGGTAACTAGTTGAAAGATTAATACAGAAAGCATGCCATTTTGTTTTCTGAGGAAACTAGAAACAGCAACTATCATACTAAGATAAATTAAAGTATTAAGCAACTTAGCGGTCGCATAAGTTTTTGTAATTGAGAAAACAATCACAAATGTTGTTTCAATAGTTCTCGGCAGCATTAAGAACCAGTCTAGTTCGCCAGCATAAATTGGTGACTGAAAATTCCATACTAATTCGGAATTAAGTTTTTGAGGAGAGTAGAAATGATAAGCCATTTCATCCCATTCTCTTGGTGGTAAAGAGGTTTTGTAAAAAACTGTTTTTGCAAATGGAATGAGTAAAAGCAAAAGTAGTAGGATTTCCTTATAATTTTTGAAAATGCTACCCAAGGAATACTCTTTCTTGATTGCCGTGAAGATGACAAGGATTGAGACGAGACTGATCCATATGTAGCTTGGGTGAAAAGAAATAAAGAAATGAAGCAAAAACCAGATAAAAACAAAAAATGATGAGCCGATGATCCAAAAAACTGATCTGAATGAGTTGCTGACATTGAATATTTTGGCTATTTTATAACCCAAAACATCCATCGAAAGTAGAAAAATTGCAAATATAGAAAGGTTGGTGAAGTTGAATGATTGGAAGAAGTCTGAGAGGTTCATATTTAGACCTCTGATTTGTAAGTCTTTTTGTATAGAATCATCGCTATAACTAGTGTGAAGATAAATAGAGCTAGTCTAGTAGCTATTCTTGTCCATGCAGCTGCCTCAAGGCCATATTTGGGCACAAAAATTGCATTGCCAATAAGTACGATCACAAGTTGTAAGATGCCACTTACTGAAAAATACCAGTTTGCCTTAAAACTAAAGAATAAGGCAATAAAAGGCACTACAGCGACAGCTATAAATGATGAGGCTGTTAATAGATAAAGAACGTTTAAACCTGATAAATATTGTGAACCAATGGTAAGCAGAATTGATAATTTTCCGAAAGGTAAGAATAATAAGAATCCAATTACTGAAAGCAAAACTATAGCAAATGCTTTTTTAATGAATGCTTTCACGTCATCTTTATTTTTATACTTTGCAACTCTAGGATATAAGACATTGCCTAGCGAATACGCAATTAAGGCAAATATCAAAGAAATTCTGGATACACCAGAATATAAGCCAACTTCATAAGTGCTTAAATATTTTTGCAAATATAGAACATCGATGTTTTCAATAAATCCTGCTGCAATTAGTCCAACTGATGAATGCTTGGCAAGCATTAAGATTTGGTTTTGAATCTTTGAGTTTTTGGTTTTGAAATCAATGGCAGTATCTTTGGTGACAAACCTTTTCCAAAACAAAACTGGCACAATTGGAGCTGCCACATACCAAGCAAATGTTGCTAAAGAAGAAGTAATTCCGGTAACCAGTAAAGTTATCGCCCAGACAAGTTTTGTACTGGCTTGAATAATATTAATAAATATGGCCTGATTAAAACGATGTAGAGATTGCAACATATTTAGCAGATGTTCGTAATAAACGGTAGAGAGTCCGATTGTGAGAGCGATAAAAATAATTGTGTGATTAGAAAAGTTAAAAACTTTAGTTAGAGATCCAGAGAACAATATCCCAATGATAATGATAAAAATTGAAATGATCAGTTTGTATTTAAGAGTAAATGAGTAAATAAAGTTTTTTTCTTTATGGCTCTCCATTTCAGATCCAAACCTTAAAATAGTGTTATTAAATCCAATATCATTAATTCTTGTCAAAATCATTACAAGAGCAAATCCAACAGAAAATTCTCCAAACTTTTCAGGACCCAAAACTCTTGAGTAAATCATCAGTGCGATTGCTGACAATCCTGTGGCAAATGTGCTACCAAAAAGGGTTTTAACTGATTGGAGCAAGCCCTCTGAGGAAAAAATTAATTTAAGCTTTTTATGCATTGTAATTAGTATATATTAATTGTTTTTAGTTGGCTTGGGGATAATTTTTGTTTATTAAATTCTCTGTACCAAACTCTATTCTTTTAAACTTAATTTATATATATTACATGCTTCCAAGCATCCACTACTAACTAATTCTAAATCAAATTCCTTTTTAAATATTTCATAGTCATTAATTACTGATTGTTGATGTGTAATATAGGCATTTGAAATATAAACTTCTTTTTTTGCAACTAATAGATTTGCATAGTAATCAGATAAATTTTCATAATCAATTTCATTGCCCCAAGGGTATTCTTTTTTTTGGAGGAATTCTTGAGAATGAGACATGGGTAATAGAATTATTTTATTGTTAGAATATGCATCTATGAAATGAGGTGGTAAAGATGTAATTAAAAATGAGTAGTCATTATTCTTAAAAAATTTATCAATTACTTTTACTGATTCATATTGCCAAGCCACAGATTTATGGAATATATTTTCTGAAATAATATTTTTAAATAGAGGAATTTGATTTAAGAAATGAAAAAATATGAATGCAACTACAAATATTTTATATAAAACTGATGGTTTTTTGGGAACCGATATAGAATAAATTAAAGTTAACAAAATTATTGAGTATAAGATGTATCTAGAGTCTGTAAGATAAAAAGATAACAAAAGAAAAAATTGTGATATAAAAACTGTCATTAGTGGCATAACTTTTAAAAGAATTTCTTTTTTGTTACCATCAATTATGTTTAAAATAATTGCAAAAGTTATCCATACACTAGTTAAAGGATTGGTGAGCCATAGAAAACTTGATTTGTAACCAAGTAGGGTTTTTGCATAAGAAATTATATTATTGTTAAAATTGGAAATATCATAAAATTTAATTACGTCATTTGGATAAAAGGTTTGTTTGAAAAAATATATAAAATAATCTAAAAGTGATTTCTCAAGGAAAAATGAGAATAGTACATTAATACCAATTGCCATGATTATTGCAAGTAAAAAGTATTTTCTTTTTAAATTGTCATCTGAATTTTTAAGAATTCTATAGAATCCAATTGTTATTAATGTAATAGACATTGGAATTATTGCTAATCTTGATAGTGTTAGCAATAATCCAAAGATCAGAGTTAATAAAAAATCTTTTTTAGAATAATTCTTTTTAGTTATAAAATATAAACAAACTGCTATGAGAAAAAAAGCTAAATTCTCAGTCATAGGCACTGATGGAAGCCAGTAGAGATAAGCATGTAAGCTAAAAAATATAATTGAACATATTTTTGTGAATGTATTTTTACTATGTATGATAATTATTTTTAAAATAATCAAAGCAGATGAAATCATGAGAACCATATTAATTAAATAATATGATCTGGGATTGTTCCAAATTAAATATCCTAAAGAAAGTATTAAAGAATATAAAGGTGGTTGAGAGATGTTTGCTCTTACTCCGTTGTATTCTAGTGCGAGACGACCATTTTCTATAAAATTTTTAGCAGAAAGAGAGTAAAATAATCCGTCTGGGTAGGGTTCTAAATTAAATAACAAGTGTTTTTCTGAAAAAACTGAAGGCAATGTTAACAGTAAATAAAATAGTAATACAAATATTGTTAGAAGTTTGTTTTTCATTTATTAATCATAACTAATTTTTTTTTAAATAACTTTCTTTTTCAGAACCATATCTTAAAATTGAAGTATTAAAGCCTATATCGTTGATTCTAGTTAGAATCATAACTATTGCAAAACCAACTGAAAACTCACCAAATTTTTCATGTCCCAAAACTTTTGAGTAAATCATTAACGCTATGGCAGAGATTCCGGTTGATAAAGTACTGCCAAATAATGTTTTTACAAATTTGACAAGACCCTCTGAAGATAAAATTAGTTTTAGTTTCATTTAAACTAGTATATATTATTTGATAATAATTGAGTTGCTGACTTCTAATAAATCTCCACAAACATATTTAAACTAAACTGTGAAAGTTCAATGATCCTTAATTAAAGTTTCCAACATACATTTTTTTGTTTGTTCAAGATTGTCATTTGGCCAATATAACAATGTTGGAAAAATTTTATTAAACCATAAAATGTTTTCATCTTTATGATAGCAAGCTATAATTATTTTAGTTAATGGTAAAACTTCATTTTCAAAATTTATATAGTTTATATCAGATCCACCTACTCCATAGATTATTGCAGCTGGAGGGTGACTTAAAACCATTTTTCTATATTCAGATTTTTGCCAATCTTTATTTACAATGTTTGCCAAAAAAAATCTCGTGCACGGTTTTCTATTTGAATAGATATAAGTTGATGCTACGTGCCATCCATAAGCGTGTAATATGCATTCACTCGGGTCAACACGCTCTTGAATTAATTTCTCAACTTTTTCTTGATCAGTATCTTCTAATGAAGGTAAGTTCTTAAAATAGGTTATTGTCTGAATTGGACTTGGTAGAATATCTACACCTCCATTAGTCCAGTAATAGGCATACGAGCGTATAAAGCTAGGTTTAGGGGTAAGAATAACCAAAGATATGCAAACGATTATAATTCTTAATAAAAAAGACTTTTTTGATAAAGAAAATACAGAGGTTATCGATTGAATTAATGCTAGAACGAATAGACCTAAAACTATATAAAGTGGTATGACACCCTGAATTAAATAGTGAGTGCTGAATCCTCCCTGAAGTGACATTCCTAAAAAAGAACCTAGACAATACGCAATTATACTTAAATAAATGAACATTTTTTCAGTTAATATTAAAGAAAATGATGATAACTTAATTTTTGTATTAATTTTAAATTTTATTACCTCGCCTCTTTTTTTAAAAGTTAATCTTTTAAAGATAATAGATATTGAAAAACCAATTAGTATTAAAATTAAGAACACATTGACAGTAGTAAATAAAAATTGAAAAATACTTCCCAAATATTTATATCCTTCAAGCATTTTTTTTAAAAATACGACAAGATTAATTCCTTTCATAAATTGAGTTTTATTTTCAAGGACTTGTAAATATGAGGGCAAGGCCTGAATTGCCGTTAAATAGCTAACAAAAAATATTAAGGGCGATATAATTCCAGCTACCAATGATATGCAAAGGTTTTTTCTATGATTAAATGAAGAGTGATATAAAAATTCCCATACAAATATTGGAATTACTGCAAAAATTCCAAAGAGGAAAGGATCCTTCATTTGTCCAGCGATCAAAAAAAGTGCCGTAGATAAACATAATTTCAGATTCCGATTCTTTATATAATAGAGTGATGTTAAAGCTGCTAAGGAGAAAAAAACTCCAAAGATTTCTGATGAAATATACATACTATGTATTGCAGGTGAATATAATACCAAGGCACTAGGTAAAAGCACTAGATAAAAAAGTAATCCTGAAAAAAGTTTTTTTAAAATAGCAAAAAGTAAAGGAGTACTGGCTAGTAAAGTAATAAAGTGTAACAACACAAAATGAAGAGGTGTGCTACCAGCTAGTTTTGTCCAAAATTGTAATAGAATTACATATCCAGGAGGAATTATTTCCCAGAGGTCTTTGTAAGGATTTCCTAATTTTAAATGAGGTCCTAGAACTAGCAGCATTCTTGACGCAATATCACCTTCAAATCTTCTTTGAAATAACCAACCATATGTATTCAATCCACATAATAAAATCAGAAACAAAAATATTAGATATGTAATAATCTGAGATTTTTTCATTATTTTCAATATACAGTGATAAGTCTGCAGATTACAATTGGTTGTTCTGTTTTTAAATATTGGCTGTAGTATAGAAAATATATGAAAGTTATTATCCTTTGCGGTGGCTATGGAACCAGATTAAAAGAAGAAACTGAGTTCAAACCCAAACCAATGGTTAGGGTTGGTGATAAACCTCTTATTTGGCATATTATGAAGATATATGCCAAATATGGTTATAATGATTTCATTTTAGCTTTAGGTTACAAATCTGATTATATTAAAGATTTCTTTCTTAATCAAAAAGCTTTTGTTTCTGATTTTGTTCTTTTCACCAAAAGTCATAAAACTAAATTTTATCAAACTGGAAAAAAAAGTAGTGATGACTTCAAAATTACTTTTGTTGATACAGGATTAAATACGCTTCCTGGAGAGAGAATTCTTAAATGCAAAAAATATATTCCTGAAACTGACAGCAATTTTATGGTTACATATGGAGATGGAGTAACCGATCTTAATATCAAAAAATTAGTTTCATTTCACAAAAAGCAAAAAACCATTGGTACTATCACTGGTGTTCATCCGAGATCTAAATTTGGTTTAGTTAAAGTAAGTAAAAACGAACTTGTAACTAGGTTTGAGGAAAAACCAGTTCTATCAGATTGGGTAAATGGTGGATATATGGTTTTTAAAAATAACTTCTTTGAATTTTTGCAAAAAGGAGAAACAGAGCACCCAGCCCTTGAAAGACTGGTTGAAAAAAAAGAACTTTCTCTGTATAAACATGGTGGTTTTTGGTACTCTATAGATACTTACAAAGAATTAGAAAATTTACAAATAATTTGGGATTCAGGTAGAATTCCTTGGAAAGTTTGGTAATGAATTGGAAAAATAAAAGAGTTTTAGTTACTGGAGGAACAGGTTTCGTAGGCTCTCATCTAATAGAATCTCTTGTCAAAAAAGGAGCGAGCGTTGTTTCTACCTTTCAAGTTATTAGACCTAATTCATATTTTGATGAGAAAAAACTTCTTTCCAAGGTAACTCTTTCTCAAACTGATGTGACTAATTTTGAAAAATTATTTGATTTAGTTACAAAATTAGAGATTGAATATATTTTTCATTTAGCAGCTCAACCAATAGTTGAAACTGCATATTATAATCCCAGGCGAACTCTGAATACAAATATTATGGGTACAGTAAATGTTTTGGAAGCGGCACGTTTATATCCAAAAATTAAAGCTGTTGTAGTTGCTTCTTCTGACAAAGCCTACGGAAAATCAAAGGGGGAAAAATATCTTGAAACAGATCCATTGCGAGGTACTCATCCATATGAAGTGTCAAAATCAGCGACTGATTTAATTGCAACAACTTATGCAAAAACATATGGACTCCCGGTAGTAACCACCAGGTTCGGAAATATTTATGGAGAAGGCGATCAAAATTATTCGAGAATTATTCCAGGTATTATGAATTCAATAATTTCCAAAACGACCTTAGAATTGCGAAGTGACGGTAGTTTCGTTCGTGATTATCTACATGTCAAGGACGTTGTCTCTGGATATTTGTTGATTGCAGAAAATATAGCAATTTGTAAAGGTGAAGCATTTAATTTTGGTTCAAATGACACTCATTCAGTTTTAGATTTATTAGCTATAGCAGAAAAATCTTTGTCTAGAAAAATTTCTTATACAATTCAAAATACAGCAAAAAATGAAATTCCATATCAATCTCTTGATTTTAGTAAGGCAAAAAAACAACTATTTTGGACTCCTAAAATGACTCTTAAAAAATCTTTGCATGAAATATTTGAATATTACAAAAATATATTATGAAAAAAATTAAAAAGAAACCATTGGTAAGTTTTTGTATTTCGACTTATAAAAGACTTGATTTACTTGATAGAATGATTCAAAAACTTTTAAAACAAGAGTATAAAAAGTTTGAGGTAATTATTTGCGATAATGACCCAAAAGGAAGCTCAAAAGAAATTATTGAGAAATATAAATCTTCTAAAATCAAATACTATATTAACTCTAAGAATTTAGGGATGATAAAAAGCTTCAATAAAGCCTTCAGACTTTCAAAAGGCGATTTTGTTGTTTATGTTTCAGACGATGATCCACCTTATCCATACATGTTAAAAAATCTGGTAGATCTATATAATAAACATCCAGATTGTGACTCTTATTTTGGCGCCTATGATTTATTTACTCCGGACAAAGTTTTGGCTCAAAGAATCAAGATGCCGATTGGCTATTTGTCGTGTAGAAATTTGGATTGGCCAAAAGGGGCAGTTAAAATCTTTGCTTCAAAGGAATATTTAAAAAAAGCTTTAGATGGCGACATTTTTTATTATTTGATGTGGTCAACGGGAATGGTTAAAAGAAGTGTTGTTAAAAAAGTTGGAGCTCTTTCATCATATGGTTCTGCACTAATGACTGATAGATCTTATTGTTTGAAAGTTGGTGCTTTTGGTAAAACGCTAATTTATAACAAAGAACTTGCAAGCCAGTTAGTACATAGCCAAAGCTTTTCTCTTACTTCAGCAGACGCAGAAATACTTACGAAAGGTTTTGTTGGCTATTATCTTGATATTCAGAAATATTTAAGAAAATATGATTTAGTTAAAGAAAATGAGGAATTCATTATTAGACATTTGATTAATATGTTCTTAATTATTAAAGTTGGCGATGAAGTTCGTAAAGAAAAAACAAACGTGAAATTTTTAATGGGAGTTTTTGATGAAATTTCAAAAAAATTACCATTTATATTAAATTATAGATTTATTTTAAAAGTTATGCTAATACAACGTTTTCCTTTTGAAACTATTTTTAAGATTTCTCAGATACCACCTAGGAAAATTGTTATTACTATTGTAAGATTCATTCGCTATCGATTGTTTAATCAGTTAGTTTTAGCAAGTAAAAGAAAAAGAAAGAAATAATTTATGAAAATACCAATTTCAAAAAAACCAGTGTCCACAAGTAAAAATTACCCAAAACATCATTTTCTAGAAACTGGACATATCGAAGGTTGTCAGATATGTAATTCTAAAAAGCTACATATAATTTTAGATCTTGGACATCAGCCACTTTGTGACACTTTACTGACAAAAAAAATGTTGAATGAACCTGAAAAAACTTTTCCTTTAAGAATGGTTTGGTGTGAAAATTGTACTGGAGTTCAAATTGATTACTGCGTTGATGGATCTGAAGTGTATTATCCTGATTATCCATACAGAAGTGGAATAACTAAAGAACTTTCAGAATATCAAGAAAAGATTTGTTTTTCATTAATTGAAAAATATGGTCTAAAATCATCTGACTTGGTAATGGATATTGGTTCTAATGACGGGACTTTACTAGGTGGTTTTAAACGCGAAGGCATTAAGATTCTTGGAGTTGAACCAACTAATATTGCTAAAATTGCAATTAAGAACGGAATTCCTACAATTCAATCTTTTTTTGATATTAAAACTGCTAAAGCCATTTTGAAGGAAAAGGGTTCTGTCTCGCTAATTACTGCAACAAATATGTTTGCTCATATGCAAACATTGGGCGAGGTAATTATGGGAATTCATACTTTATTAAAAAAGGATGGAGTTTTTGTTACAGAAACTCATTATTTACTTGATGTTATACAGGGAGGACAGTTTGATAGTATTTATCACGAACACTTGCGCACATATTCATTAAAATCCCTGATTGCATTGTTTGATTACTACGACTTTACAATTACAGATGTTGAGAGAGGTGATCGTTATGGGGGAAATATTAGAGTTCATGTGACCAAAGGAAAAGGACAAAAAGTAAGTCCTAGAGTTAAAGAATTACTAAAGGTTGAAAAAGAAGCTGGTTTAGATAAGTTTTCTACTTATAAAAAATTTGCTGAAAGAGTACAGAGAGCTCGATTGAAATTCATGGAATTTTTAATAAAAACAAAAAAATCAGGCGAATATATTGTTGGAAATTCATGTCCAGGAAGATGCTCTACATTACTTAATTACTACGGTGTGGATTCAGAACTTTTACCATATCTCGCTGAGCAGCCAACTTCTTTGAAGCTGGGAATGTATCTTCCTGGAAAACATATACCAGTTGTTAATAATAAAATTTTGATTAAAGAACAACCTAAATATGTTGTTTTGTTAGCATGGCATTATGCAAAGCCAATCATGGAACAATTAATAGCTAGAGGTTTAAAATCGGATTTTGTTATACCTCTTCCCGACTTCAAAATTGTAAAAAATTCATAGAGGAATACAAGTGAAAAGAATTGGTATAATTGGATCTGGTTTCGGAATGTATGGTTTATTACCAAGTTTTTCTTCTCTTCCAGATTGCCAAGTTGTTGCTTTTTGTGGAAAAAAAACTGATCGTGTAATGAAAGCATGTGAGAAATATCATGTATCTAAAATATATTCAGACTGGAAAAAAATGTTAGATATTGAAGAACTTGATGTAGTTGCTATAGCAGTTATTCCTCAGAACCAATACGAAATTTGTTTAGTTGCAATTAAAAAAGGTATAAATATTTTTGCTGAAAAACCTTTGGCTGCAACTCTTTTTCAAGCAAAAGAATTGTTGAAATTTGCAGAGGCAAAAAAAATTATTCACTCAATTGATTTTATTTTTCCAGAAATATCTGCCTGGGAAGACTTGAAGAAAATGCTCAAAACTCAACAATTGGGAAAAATAAGTAAAATAACTTTGGACTGGGATTTCTTAAGCTATGATATTAGGAATAAACTAAGAACATGGAAAACCGATGCTTCTTTGGGAGGTGGTGCCTTATCATTTTATTTTTCACACTGTCTTTATTATTTAGAGTGGCTTTTTGGTTCAATGAGTATTAAAAAATCCTCTTTTGAGTATGCAAAGGAGAGTCTTAATAAAACCGAAACTCAAGTAAATTTAGAAGTTGAGTTTGAAAATGGAGCAATTGGATTATTACATATTCAGTGTAATAACAAACTTTTGAATGAACACAAATTAGTAGTGTATGGAGAAAAGAAAAATATAGTTTTAATTAATAGTAGTAACATTTTTGATGATTTTATCTTAACTGAATATAAAGTATTCGAAGCTGGAAAAAAATATAAAGTAAGTGAAGTTTCTAAAGATAAATCTGATGATGACAGAATTCAGTTGATAAAAAAAATTGCAAAAAGATTTATAAAATGCTGTGATGAACGAAAACAAATGGTTCCTTCTTTCAGAGATGGTTTAAGAGTTCAAGAATTAATTGAAGAAATTAGAATGAAAAATGAAAAAGAATAACCAAAAATTTCCAAAGTTATACTGGTTGCATCCACATTTTTATAACTGGATGGGCGGTCATAAATATATCTACGAAGTAATAACTCGTTTGAAAAGTATGTATGGTGTCGAAGTGATTTTAATCACTTCTGGATTAAACGCTGAAGCAACAAAACATTTTTCAAAATCTAAAATTCCGGTTATAAAGTTATTTTCTTTTTCCACAAATAGCATTATTTACTGGATGTTGCTTCCATTCTTTTTATTTATTGAAAAATGGTATTTGATAATATTTAAAAAAATTGATAGAAATGCTTTTTTTATTTCCAGCATGTTTCCAGCAAATGTTTTGGCTAATTCGATAAGTTTTCGCACCGCTCAACTCTGTTATGAACCATTTGCTTTTTTTTATGACGAAAACTTCATAAAAGGTTTTAATAGATTTGAAAAAATCTTTATCTCAATTATTTCATTTTTTTACAAGACTCTTGATAAAAAATCAGTTCAAAGAAATAGAATAACTTTCACTATAAGTCAGTCAAATAAACAATGGATTAAAGATTCTTATGGAATCAATTCTAAAGTGGTGTATGAAGGAGTTGATCTTAACTTTTTTAAAAAGACTACAAACTTAATAATTAGTCAAAAATACAAGAATAAACACATAATATTTCACTCTACAGACTATACTCAAATAAAGGGAACTAGTTTTTTAATCAAAGCTTTGCCAAAAGTTTTAAAAATTATTCCAAATTTAAAGTTAATAATTTCTGAAACACTTCCTGAATCTCTTGCAAAAATGGATATTTTGAATTTGGTTAAGAAGTTGGGATTAACAAAGAATATTAATTTTGTTGGATTTCTTCCTTATGAGCAGTTACCGGCATATTTATCTTTAGCTGATGTAGTAGTTCAACCAAGTATTCGTCAAAGTATGAATCTAACAGTTAAAGAAGCGATGGCTTGTGAAACTCCAATAATTACTAGTTTAGAAGGATATGAACAAACTAATGATGGCGAGGCTGGCTTTTTGGTAAATCCTCACGACACTGGCAGTTTATCTGAAACTATTATAAAATGCATTCTAGACGAGAAGGAATCATTTTCCTTTGGTAGAAAAGGTAGAAAGATTATTGAAAACAAATTTTCATGGGAAAGCGTAACTGATAAAATTTGGAAGGATCTAAAAAAACAATATGTCTAAATCAAAATTCATACCTATATCAGAACCCTCTATGGATCATACTGAGCTTGAGTACGTGACCGACTGCATGAAGTCTGGTTGGGTTTCATCTTTGGGAAAATACATTCCTGAATTTGAAGAGAAATTTGCTCATTTTTCTGATTGTAAATATGGCGTTTCCGTTTTTAACGGAACGGTTTCTCTTCATTTAGCTTTAGTTGCCTTAGGAATTGGTTCTGGAGATGAAGTAATAGTACCTACTCTGACTTTTGTTGCTACTGCAAATTCGGTGTTATATACAAGAGCAACGCCTGTATTTGTTGACTCTGAAACAGAAACCTGGAATATGGACCCAAAAGATATTGAAAGAAAAATAACCAGTAAAACAAAGGCTATTATTGCTGTTCATCTTTATGGTCATCCTGCAAATATGGGTGAAATAATGAAATTAGCAAAAAAACACAAACTTTTTGTTATCGAAGATGCTGCTGAAGCTCATGGAGCCAAATACAAAAATAATAAAGTTGGAAGTATGGGAGATGTTGGCTGTTTTAGTTTCTATGGTAATAAAATTATAACTACAGGAGAAGGTGGCATTATTGTTAGTAATAACAAAAAACTTTCAGAAAAAATGCGATTTCTAAAAGATCATGCGATGAGCAAAACGATAAAATATTTTCATCCTTCGTTGGGTTACAACTATCGTATGACAAATATTCAGGCAGCACTCGGAGTTGCTCAAATGAAAAAAATTGATAAATTTATTAAACGCAAACGCGAGATAGCATTAATATATTCTGAGCATTTAAAGAATGTACCTGGCTTAGAGTTACAACCCCAAGCAAAATGGGCTCATGCAGTATATTGGATGTACTCAATCTTAATTAAACCAGAATGTGGTGTAACAAGAGACGAACTTGCAACACTTATAAAAAAAAGAGGCATTGATTCAAGGCCATTTTTTATTCCAAATAACAAGATGCCATATTTTAGTAAGAATGTTCAGAAACAAAAGTTTCCAGTTGCTGAAATGCTTTCTGTCCAAGGAATGAACTTACCCTCCAGCGTTTTACTTTCAAATGAAGATGTTATTTTCATAGCAAAAAATATCAAAGATATTTTAAATAAGTAGCTTTATGAAAAATGAATTGTGTTTTAGACCTGTAAATGAGAGTGATGGTAAATCTTTATATTTATTTTTTACATCTCTTTCTGAGAAGTCGAAAGCTACTTTTCAACCACATCCTTTTACTAGAGAATTTGCAAAAAAGATAGCCAATGACTTTAGTTCAAATTTGCGTATTAGAATTGTTGCAGTTATTAATGATGCTAATGAAATAGCTGGCTATGCTTTTTTGCATAGATTACCGGTTTTAATGAAAGATGGTTACTTTGGTATAGCTGTTAGTGACAAACACCAAAAAAAGGGTATAGGCAGTTCTCTCTTGAAGTATTTACTTAAATATGCCAAAAAAAAAGGAGTGAAACACATTCTTTTAAATGTTTATGCTCACAACATAAAAGCAATTGCTGTATATCAAAAGCAGGGATTTGAAATTCATTCTCCTTCTTTATTGTTGAGAAAACTTATTACACTTAACGAACTTATCTACAATAGAAATTTATTAAAATTAATTAGTAAAAATAAAAATGAATCCAATGACAATCAAACAGAACATGGAAAACCTGTTTGGATGAAAAAAGATCTTTAGTAAGCTACAAGCCAATAAACATTTTCAGGGAGTGATTGATAAGTGAATTTTGGAGGAAGAATGTCGATTTTTAAAGATTCCAGATTATATTTTGATGTGAGTTGAGGCCACCAGAGTGGTCTAGTTAGCAAAATTTTCCTTTCATTATCTAGAAGAAAGGAAGCCACTGGATCCTCAGTATAAAAATAATATCCTTGTCTATTTTTAGTTTCTTCGACTAGCTGATTTGAGTGGGTAAAAATCATTACAGACTGCTTGCCAAATCGAGATGCATAAAGTCCAATTTCATATAAAATTTCAAATTCGTTTTCAAAAACATAAATATGAGTATCGGGTGGTAATTTTGTTAAAAGGTAATCAATTACACCATAGCTAATTTGATAAGTATCAAATGAATTGTGTTTAGTTTCAATTACAGGTCTAACAAATGAAAAAGCTACCAATCTTTTAGGACTGCCAACTCCTTGAAAGACTGTTTGTCTAATAATTAGCATTACAATAAATGCACCAATAATACTTGAAAACTTGAAAGTAATAGATAATTTCTCAATTTGGTTCCACTCGTTCCATTTAATAAGCTCTAAAATAAATATAAATACTGAAAGTAGTTCGATAATAAAATAGCTATGAGTGTGAGGATCTTTCCAAATAAGTGAAAGTAAAAAAGTACTAACTGCCAGATAGAAAAAAAATAACAAATGCCAAATATATTTTTTAAAGGTGGCCAGCATTGATAGTCTTTTCATTTTAAATTGACGTAAAAAAATAAGGATTAATGTAAATACTATTAGTAACCAAAATTCAGCGATATCTAGGCGAATAATTAATAGTTTTTGTTTAATATTTTCAATTGTAATTAAAAAATCTTTTGTTTTACTTAAGTTAAAAGTTTGTATTGAAGTAATACTAAAAAAAACCACATTTGTTAAAAACAATTGCCATCCTAATCTCATTTTCTTTAATTTTGGAATAAACTTTGTCCAAGCGTTTACTTCCAAAGCAACAGCTAAAATACCAATTACATAAAGTGGATAAAAATATCTAGAAAGTGGCCATTGCCAAGGAAGAATGCCGATAGTTAGCAAAGAAATTGCCTGTATCCCCAAAAGTATTTGCCAAAGAAATTTACTTTCCTTTGAAATTTTTTTATATAATAACCATTCTAAAAAATACCTAACAATTAATCCCAACCAGCTGAATAAAAAACCTAAATATAGAATGGGAATTCCTCCCAGTGTTGAAACAAATCTTAACCACATATCATGAACATTAAAACTGAAAGCTGCTCCATATCCTATTTTATCTGGAATTAAAAAATAGAAAATGAAACTTGATAATATTATTGATAATCCATAAGATATCGTCTCAGAAGAACGTTGTTTTTTAAATAAAATTTGTTCTACCCAAAATGCAAGGAAAAATGGAACAAAAGCTAAAGAAGTTTCTTTTGTTAAAAAACAAGCCCACAATAATATGAATCCTACAAACATTTTTTTTACTGTCCATACTGAGTTTTCTAATTGCGTACAAAACAATAAAAAAATAAGCCAAAACAGTACTTGTTTTGGTTCAGCTGTCCCTAAACGATAAAAATTATCTGCAGTAGGAATAAATAAAAATAATGCTAATGGGGAAATCATACTTAGAAAGAGATTTTTAGTAGTTCGAAACAAAAAATAGCTCATCAAAGTAATAGTTAAACTTAGCAAAATTGTTTGAGCTATCCAAAAGGCAGTTGGGCTTGCACCAAAGAATGCATATATTGTCACGGAATAAAGGTGGTACAAAGGCCTCAGTCTACCCTCATTTCTTTCCACCAATAGTTCTGATAAATTTTGAATCTTAAAATTAGAAATATTCTTTACAACTTCTTTAGATAACCAAATCGATGCTCCATCATCAATTACATTGAATGCCGGATATTGTAAAAAAGGTTTGAGATAGATGAAAGAGAAAAAGAAAGGAATAATTAAAAATACTAAGTATCTAACTCTGTATTTAATATTATTATTAATACTCATTTATTTTTCAGGATACACCGCTACCCAGTTAGCCCATTGAGGAACGGTGTTGAATGTTATGGGTGGAAAAAATTCAATATATTTAGATTCTCTGAACACAGGATTGTTGATATATTTCAGTGAATATTCTGGTATTTCAAAGGTTGAGTTTGATCCATTAAAAATTTCCCAAACTATTTTTCTTAGCAGTAAAACTTTAGGACCAGAAGTTGCAAGATATCCTTCGATAGGATTTTCAATATATTTAACATTTGGAAAATCAACACCAACATCATCGACTAATTTTTTATTAGTGGTAAAGATTTTTACAGGACGTTTTCCTAGGTTAGATGAATACAATCCTATTTCAAAGATAATTTCGTAATCATCAGCAATAACGAAAACTTGTGTTTCGGGTTCTGTTGTTTTGAGTAAATGAGATATTAGAGCATAGCTTACTTGATGAATATCAAATGAATTGGTGAGAAGAGTTATAGGAACTCGTACAAATTCTCCTAAATTAGATCCTCTTTTTACAAAAAGAAAATTATTAGAAAAAATTACACTAAATGCAGCAATGATAATAAATGTAAGCAAAGGGCCTTTTCCTACTTTTTTATACCACAATTCAGTTGATTGAGTAATCCAGGTTTGAATTTCAATTATCCAGTAGATAATTATTGGAAGAATGATTATAAATTCAGTTTTTGTAGCAACAGTACTCCATATTAATTTTGTGGTGATGATCGAAATAAAAGTGAGGATAATTAATTGAAGTTGCCATCGAAAATCATTAAAAGAAAGTTTCAATTTCTTTCTGAATACATTAATGAGACAAAGTCTTATTCCAGAAACAGCAATGCCAGCTAAAAGGAAAAATATAATATGAGAATCTTCAAAAAGAAAGATTGAAAATTGATGAACAATATTTTTAAGTGAGAAGTTGATGTTAATCGCAGTCTGGAATAATTTTACTTGCAGTATAGAAAGTAAAATGCTAAGACAAGTGAAAGAATGAAATATTTTTTGATGATAAAAAGTATTATTTTTTTTTATTAAATCTACCCAATAAGAACTTTCTATCGCGATGTATAAAATTGCAATGAGATAGATTGGGTAAAAATATCTAGGCAGTTGATGCTGCCAAGGTAATATTCCAAGAATAAAATATGTTGCTAATTGTGTAGAAAGCAATATCTGCCAAAAAAATAACTTCAAATTAATTCTCTTTTCAATTATTTGGAAATAAAATCTATTCGCTGTTGCAAATAAAGAAACTAAGAATGGGAAGAAAATTTTTGTGTATTCTAATCTGGCGATAAGAAAATTATTCCAAATATTTGTGATGCTAATTTGAAAACCGCTACTGTAATTTCCTTTTGGAATATTTATGGCAAAAATTGTTCCAATAACTAAGAAGAACAAAACTATACTCATATTTAACGCTCGTTGATTTTTTCCAAAAAAATAGTTCCAGATACAAAAAACACCAATTGAAGTTAAAAAGATTAACGATGTCTCTTTAAATAAGATGCTCGAAATAAATAATAACCCGAGGGCAATGATTTTTTTGATTGAGAACCCATCTTTTTTAATGTTTGCAAGTATGACCAAAAGGTAACTCCAAATAAGCATTTGTTTTGTTTCAGCAGTACCCAATCTGTAAAAATTTTCTGCAGTCGGAGAAAATAAAAGTAGTGAAACTGGAAGTATTCCAGCTAACCAATATTTTTTTGTAGATTTATATAAAAAAAGTGCCATTGCGATAAGTGTAAAAGACAAAACAAAAGCTTGAGCAATCCAATAAAATAGAGGATGAGTTCCTGCGATATTATAGAGAATGAAAAAGTATAAATGGTAAAATGGTCTTAATCTTCCCACTTCGTTTTCAATCAAAATATTACTCCAATTAGAATATGAGATATTTTCACTAAGTTTTTGAGCACTAAATAAAGATGCTCCGTCATCAATTATATTGAAAGCAGGAAAAATTAGAAAAGCGAGCATAAATAAAATTGCAGGAATAATAAGCCAAAGATAATGTTTTTTAATTATTAAAAATATATTCATTTATTCTTTAATATAAGATTTCCAACTTGGACTACTAAAGATAATATATAATAGAAGTGGAATTAAGAACATCGACATTCTTGCTAGCGAGTCACCAATTCGATTCCATGATTCTAACCACAAACTAGTAATTAACGTACCAACAAAAATTAAGCAAAGTAAAACTACTAAAGTTAGGTATTTTATTAAAACGTTCCAATTTTTTTTATGAATATCATTGATTAAAAGTAATATAGCCATAAATAAATACAAAGAGTAAACAGGAAGAGAATAAGTGACTAGATAGTTTGTTACTTCATTAATTTTTCCATACAATAAATTCCAATCATTTACCATGTATAAAGTAGCTATTGGAGTATTCAAATTGCTTGAAAATAAGATATTAATAAGTCTATCCCATGGGTATCTTGTGTAAAGAATAAACGTACACGCAATGATCATATTAATTATTTGAGATTTTATCTTTTCTTTTATTTTGACAAAGATGGATATAAATTTTACTAAAACTAGTACGAGTGCTAGATAATAAAAAGGTTCTGAAATTCTTACCCAAGTTCCTAGGCCAACAAGCAGGCTTCCTAGAAATAAATTCTTTCTTTTATTATCATCGAACCACAGCCATAAATATATGAAGCCAAAGCTAGTGAATATAGTGTAAGAAAGATTGGTGTAAGCCATAAATCCGTGAGAAAAAATTAGGGGCGATGAGGCAAAAAAGACAGATCCTAGCATGCTCATTGTTGCACTAGTTCTTTTTCTTAGAATGACAAAGAAATTAATTACTGCTGCCTGATAAATTATCGCATACCAAATTTTAACTGTATATAATCCACATAAATAAGTAATAGTATGCAAGAGAGAGGTGAACAAGGGATACTGAAAAAAGTACCCGAGCTCTTTTCCTTGATCAAGAGATCCCGTATTAACTATAACTTTGGCCCTAAAATCATACAAAGCAAGCGAGTCCCAATCTGTTACTGGCCAAAATAGATTTTGGGACAAAACAAAACTAAATATAACGAACAATATTATTGATCCTAAAAGTATAAATTTGTTTTTTCTTAAATTACGAATTACTAAACTTATTTTTTTAAATGATAATTTCTTTTGTATTTTTGAAATTAAATGAATATTCTTGAAAGTAATTATGTAGGCATAGCACAGTAAATTGCTTGCTGTTAATACTATTAAAAGAGATTTTAGAGTAAAGGGTGTGGCTAGAAACTGATATATTATGAACCATAAAAATGTGCTGGTTCCTGTTCCTAGCAGCCAACTCAATGACCATAGCTCAAGACCATTCTTTACATCGAAAATTAAGGAGATGCTCAATCCAAGTAGAAATATTAAAAATATGATAGATAAAAATGAAATCATTGGCATGTATTAAGATCTTGATTGTTTAATTTTATAATACCCCACTCCCCACTTTCTAACTCAGACTCAAGTAAAGAAGGCTCTAGGACACGTTCATTTAGAGTTAATCTATTAATTAAGTGTACAGAATCAATACAATCTATATTTAATAGCTTTTTGGGCCATCCAGCAGAACCTCCATGCCAACCTCCTCTACTAATTAAAATAAATTGTGTGTTATTTGGGATTAGAGCTTGAGGGTCATTTGATTGAATCAAAGATCTAGGGTAAACAAACCATCTAAAATAATATTTATTTCCTTCTTGAGGCCAAATATCACTTTGAGGTGGAATAAATATGATCGCAGATTCTGGAGTGTTTTTTAAAACAAATTTCCCATATTCCCATATCCAACCATGATGTTCAATGCCAAATTCATAAGGGACAAACCTATCAAGAAAATTTACGTTTCTATTATTCCAACTTTGAATGGATAATCTATAAACTCTTTCGCTAATCGTAATTAGTTGACTAGAAAGAGTAATCACAATCAAACAAAAAACAAACAGAAGAATGGGATCTTTTATAGAATTATTGAGATATTTTTTTAAATCATTCTTCCTATAATAGACTATTGACAATCCAGTGAGTAAAAATAATAGGAGAGTAAAAAATTCTGGAGGTAAAGTAATAAATCTGTATATTTTTAAATTATAAAAAAGTAAAGTAAGAATATTACAGACTTGTAAACTATTACTACAAAGGCTTAAAACTCTTTGGTTTGTAGAAAAACTATATACATTAATCATGTTGAGTAAGAAATGAATTGTAAAGATTACTAAAACAGTAATTATCGATGTTTTTAAAACTTTCTTAGTTTTGATCGAAGTTTTGTTTGAATTAAAAAGGCAAGATAAAAAAACAAAAAATATTAGAACAATTACATTGAAGTGATTTGTTATTCCTGGTTTTAGTCCAAAATATAGAATGTAAATACATGTAATTATGAAAATTGGTGCAAATAGTTTCCCCAAAAGTATTAAAAGATTATCAATTTTCATATTTTAAATTGATCTTTAATAATAAAGGTTGGTCTTTGTTTAACTTCATCATAAATAGCTGCTAAGTAAAATCCGATTAAACCCAAAAATAAACTCAAAAAACCACCAATAACGAGAATAACAAACAAGAGACTGGCCCAACCACTAACTGTTACTTGCGCTATGAAATAGGCGTAAAGCACATATAAGGCATAAATAAAAGCTAAAATAAACAAAACAATGCTAAATATTCCTGAAAAATATAATGGTAAAACACTAAATGAAGTGACTCCGTAAAAGGCTAGTTGAAACATTTTTGAAACAGAGTACTTACTTTTGCCAGCGACTCTTTTGTCTACATTAAAAGGAACAATTATAGATTTAAATCCGATCCAGTTAACCATACCTCTTAGAAACTTTCTGTATTCAGGCATTTGCAGCAACGCATCTAGTGCTTTACGCGACATAAGACGGAAATCAGATGTATTTGTTGGAATTTGTGTGTTAGATATTTTATTGATCAAAGAATAAAATAATTTAGAAGTTGTTCTTTTATAAAGTGAAACTTTATCAATCGTGTCTTTCCTTTGAGTAAGGACAATGTCATATCCTTGTTTAAATAGTAAAAATAATTCAGGAATGAGAGTTGGTGGGTGTTGTAAATCAGCATCCATAGTGACAACTGCGCGTCCTTTAGCTGCTTTTAAGCCTGCGAATAAAGCTGATTGATGACCAAAGTTACGAGATAATTCTATTAAAGTTACTGGAAAAGGCCATTCAGTTTTTTGTATGATTTCAGATGTTTTATCCTTACTTCCATCATTTATTAATAGTAACTCAGTTTGTTTCGGGAATTGGCTTGAAATAGCATTGAGTGCTAATGCAAGCAATGGAATTACGTTTTCCTCATTAAAAACAGGAACAACTATTGATAAAGCGCACGCTATTTGGTTTTTTTGATTGGTATTGACCATAAATCACTTTTCATAATTAAGTATACTGATAATGGAAGCAAAAACATAGACATTCTTGCGGCTGAATCTGGTATATCTTTCCATCCATTAAATTGGAAACTAAATAGAAAAATTCCACTAAAAATAAATAAAACTAATAATAAAAAATTGAGATACTCAAAAACTTCATGCCACTTTTCTTTATATAGAGCATATAAGCTTGCAATCACCAATGAGGGAACATATTGAGAAAACAATGGATAAACCGAGCTAAAGAAAAAGTAACTAACTTCTTTAAAGCGAATAAGGTAATCGTTTGGATTAGTTGGTAGTTGTAGTCCAACTCCAATCTGTAGAGGATTACTTATATCAAGCTGGTCATGTAGTTTAACAAAACTTGTCCATGGTTGTCTCAAGAATAAAATTAATAAAATTGTAAAAAGGCTAATTTTCCATTGAGATTTTCTTTTCCAAATTCCAACTAAAATTATTAGCAATGTTGGAAGCCAAAGTGGCTCTGTAAGACGAATCCACATACTTCCCGCAACCAAAAGACCTCCTATAAAAATATCTAATTTTTCTCCTTTCTTAAACCATTCCCATAAATAAATGTATCCCAGAGAAAGATAGACGGCGTGGGGAAAATTGGTGTAAGTCATTTGCGAATGCTGAAAAATTCTTGGTGAGATCGCAAGTAGAAAAACACCAATAAGAGCTCTTTTTGTTGATACATTTCTTTTTAGTAGTTCATAAAAAATGAAAAGTGTTGCAATATAAATGATACTATACCAAGTTCTGACAGTTTCTAGGTTAAAAAGATAACTAAATGTATGCAACAATGAAGTGTAAAGAGGATAATGTAAGAAATATCCTCTGCTAATACCATCTTCCATTCCTCCAGATATTGAAAATACTTTTGCCCTATAATCATAAAGAGCAACTGCATCCCAATCTACTACCGGCCAATGAATATTTTGAATACAAGTAAAAGTTACAGGAATTGAAACCAAGAATATCAAAAATAAAACGTCATATTTTGGTATTAAACTTTTGAGTTGATTAGAAAGAAGATCCAAATTTATTTTAAATTTTATATTATTCTTTTTTAAAGATAAAAAGAATGGTATTGAGGTTATAGAAAGTACTACTAAAATCAATATTATCAGGTTTATTAATGTATATCTTACAGCAAAATATGAGTATAAAAGAAAAGCAAAAAAAGTAATTGAGTAAGTTGCTACTAGTATTCCAACACCAATTTTTTCCAGTTCTCTTTTAACACCTATTTGCGTAGCAAAAAAATATCCAGAAAGAATTATCGTACCGTATAAAAAAAGTGCTGCTAATGGTTTTAATAATATTGACATAAATTAATATTTCATTGGTTTTATTTTATATAAAGTTACGCCTGCCTCAGTTGCGACTGGATCAATATAGTCATTCATAAAATCATTAAAAAGTTCTTGACGCATAGATGGATGCGCTCCCCATGCATCAAGTTTAATTACATGAGTAAAACCGTCGCTGAGTATTCTTTTGTAAGTATCCTGAGCTGTTTTAGCAGAAATATCTGTAAAATATGAACCATCAATAGTATTTGCGAATTCTGATGGTATATCAAGATAATAGATTCGATTATCTAAAACTTGCAAAACCTTTTCTTCTTTACCTAAATGAGTATTTACATATTTTTGAATTCGATAGTTATCTTGTTCATATAACATTGAGTTTGCAGTTTTAGGGTTCATAAAATATATCCATTGTTTTTTTGGAAGTTGTAAATAGAATTTTTGACGAGCGAAGAATGTGCTATCAAGCTGAATAGCTAAAATCATTACAAATATAAGAATAAATATATTTCTGGCAACTCCGAAAAAAGATGATTCTTTATTTTGAATTATTTTTTCGGTTATTATTTGGGAAGTCAGTAGAGAAATCAGCGGAAAAACAAAAAATACATATCTCGTTATGGGTCCAATTACTAATAATAAAAGTACTAAAGTTATTAAAGTTAAGTAAGACATAACTTTTAAATCTTTTTGCTTTGATTTTATAAACCAAAAGCAAGCAAATAATCCGGAAAAAATAAAAATAATGGCAGCAAGATTTGTGTAATCCAGAGGAGTATCTCCCGAAGTTAGAAAGTTCTTTATCATTTTGACAACAAATGAATTTTGTAGAATATCATCTTTAACTAATTGTTTCATCCCGGCTCGATAACCAATTCCTTTAAAGATGTCATTAAAAAATGGATAAAAGGGATTATTTGTGTAATAGAAATTCCTGCCAAACCAATACGCAGACGGAATGAAAGTTAATCCTGCAATTATCCAATCGCGAACTTTCAGATTCCATACATAACATAATTTTTTTTGTTTGTTAACATCATTGATCCAGGCAATTATTAAGATGAAAAAAGAGGAAATTACAAAAAATATTCCAGAAAATTTAATGAGCGGTAAGAAACTAGAAAGTAAAAAAAACAGAAGCAAGTTTCCTTTAGTACGGTCATTGTAAAATTTAATAAAAGCCATTGTTGTTACTAGCGTAAAAAATGCCAATGGGTAATCGACATATGCAGAAACTGCAACTTCTGTATATAGCATTGGTTGAAATAGAAAGATAAATATAGCTAAATATCTTGTTGATCTAGAGAATATTTTTTTTAATCCAAAGAGAATGTATAAAATCGTTGCTATGATAAATGAAAAATGAATAAAGTTTGATAGTCTTGGTTCGTGTAAAGCCTCTCCAAATCCATAAAGCGCTTCAATACCTATTGGGAATCCTGTTTGATCAAACCATCGCGCAAACTCTAGTGAGTGCTGAGCTAAGTAAAATTTTGGCAAAGGTAAATGATATGCGAGAACATCCCAAGATGATGGATATAAAAAAAGATATGGTACTAGAGGAAATAAAATGAAAAATATAATAAATCCATAAATTATAGGCGTCGAAAGAAAGTCAATTTTACCTAAAGATTTTTTGAGAGTTAATTTCTTAAAGTATCTACTTAATGCAGATAAGTTTCTTGACGATTTAATAAAAATTAAAACAGAGTAAAATGCAAAAAAATAATAAAAGGCTATTAATATATTACTGTGAAGTAATCCAATAAAACCTAAAAGATGGAAAATGTATGAAAATAAAACTGCTCCAGCAGAAAATGCAAATATATTTGTTTCTGTTTTATTGCTAAATTTTATTTTTAATGAAGAAATCAAAAAGTTTCCAACAGCAAAAACTGCCATACAAAATAAACAGAAATTTATGATTAAAAAGAAATTTTGCATATTTATTTTGCTGGCAGTTTATTTATTAAATGAGTTTTTATAGTTTCTAAAAAGAAAACCCAAATACAGTATACAAGAGTTACGTTTAATAGTAAGAACTTAACTAAAACATAATCATTTGGGTAAAGAAAAAACATAATTAACGCACTGCTAAAAGAAATAAAGGCAATTTTAACCAAAGGTAGTTTAGTCAATACTATGCTTATTTTGCTTTCGTTTTTATCAAGCGAATCTTTAATTAAGATAGCAGCAAGAGCACAGAAAAAAAGTGTTATTGCTGTCATTATAAAGAATAAACTAACTAATTTATTAAAAGATAAAAACAAGACTCCAAATACTATAAATATTGCAGTAACAACAAAAAGAAGCTTCGGTTTAATTAAAATAATTGCTTTTAAATGGCGCCAGCCATCGGCCCAGGAAGACAAATGAGGTTTTTTACCTCTTTTATCGGGATATAAAGTAATTGGAACTTCTATATATTTTGCTTTGACAAGAGCACTTCTAATTAGTAATTCGCTAGCCCACTCCATCCCAGCATTTTTCATATTTAAGGATTGATAGAAATTTCTTCTAACCATTCTCATTCCTGAATTGCAGTCAGTTGTTGAAAAATTATATATTAAATTAATTAGTAGAGTCAGTATCGGAGTTCCTAAATATCGATGAAGAAAAGGCATTGCCCCTTTCAAAATTTTTCCTTTAAATCTTGAACCTAAGATTAAATCTGTTTTACTATTTTCAGAAATATATGGTAAAAAGTTTTTTAATTCACCAAAGTCGTAACTTAAATCTACATCGGCATATAATACAAATCTTCCTTTAGAATGAATTATGCCCCAGTGAAGTGTGGCTCCATATCCTTTTGTTGGAACCTGAATTATAGATGCTATTTTTTGTTTTCTTATTTTTTCAATTGATTTATCAGTGCTTCCATTATCTGCAACAATAATTTCAAATGAAGAAATTTTATTCTTCTGAGCAGCGTCAAAAGCATTTTTAACTGCTCTAACAATCGTTTTTTCTTCATTAAGACATGGAATGAGAATACTTAAAAGCATAATTATTTTTTTAGTTTTATTACTCCCCATTTATATGACATAGTTTCCGGATTATAGTCTTCACCAATTAGAACGGACTCTTCTTTAGTTTCTCGATCAATGAAAATGATTTCTTCTATTTCAGAAGCAAGAATTGATATTCTTGGCCATCCATATTCTTTCATTCCAGACCAAGCGCCATTATCAATAAGTATGTAGTCAGCCTCTTTTGGAACTGGAGCAACAATATCTTGTACTTGTACAGTATATCTTGGATAAATAAACCAACGCATATAATACGGATTTCCTTCCATCTGCCAGGATTCTTTTTGTGGTGGTATAAAAATTACTCCTTTAGCATCTACATGTTTATTAATAAAATCTGTATATATGACTATCCAACCGTTACTTTTTTCACCACCATTTAAGTAAACTAATTTATCTGTCCAAGAAAAATTAATAGTCCTCATAATACTAAATGATGCATGGTACATCCATCCAGATACTGTTTGAATTTGAGATAGCGCAAATATTATTACTGAAATAAAAAAGGTAATATGAACTATTGATTTAGCTTTAATAAGCTTATATGTAAATGATAAGGCAGTTTTTGAACGAATCAAAAGAATTAATAGAAAAATAAATAAGTTGAATGACAATATTAATTGAAAACTATTAGGGTTTATGTGAAACTTTGAGTAAACATAATTTGGATAATAGAAATCATCAAGTGATATTAATAAATAATTTATTAATATTAATGGTGCAAATGATAGCTTATTAAACTGTAGTACAAAATCAGTTAGCTTTGGCAATTTTTTAGATTGCTTAGGCAGTGTCAAAACCATTAATAAGAGAGAAAACACAGTTGCAAAAACCATTGCAACTGTGTTTAGAAAAAGATAGCGAAAGGTAAAGCCTCTATACGTTACTAACTCTAATAAGAGCAAAACGTTTGTAACAACATACAAATGAGGAAATAATGACTTGTTAAGAGAAATAGTTTTTTTAATTAACTCATATTTATAGATAATTGCAGCGATAAATTGAAAAATATCTTTATTTTTTTTCAATTTATGCTTACTTTTAAGCATATTCAGTTCGTTTCTGGGCAGAACTATTTTTCAAAAATTCTTCATACCACCTAACAGTTTTTAGCAATCCTTCTTCAAATTTAACAACCGACTCAAATCCAAACATTTTTTTTGCTAAACTAACATCTAGCTTTCTTCTTGGTTGTCCATCCGGCTTTGTTTTGTCAAAAATTATTTTTCCCTTATACCCAACTACTTTTTTAATGGTTTTGGCCAAATCTTTTATGCTTATCTCAAAACTTGCTCCGATATTGACTGGATCACCGCCATCATATTTTTCTGTTGCAAGTAAAATTGCTCTGGCAGCATCGTCAACATAAAGAAACTCTCTTGTTGGTTTTCCTGTGCCCCAAACAGTTACTTGTGGCAAATCTTTTACTTTTGCCTCAACAAATTTTCTGATGAGAGCGGGTACGACATGACTACTTTTTGGGTCAAAATTATCTCTTGGGCCATACAAATTGACTGGTAATAAAAATATTGAGTTATAGTTGTACTGTTTGCGATATGCCTGAGATTGAACTAAAAGCATTTTTTTGGCTAATCCATAGGGAGCATTTGTTTCTTCTGGATAGCCATCCCAAAGGTTTTCTTCTTTAAATGGTACAGGTGTTATTTTTGGATATGCACAAATTGTTCCTAAAGCTACAAATTTTTTCACACCTGCTTTTCTTGATTCTTCCATCAAATTGGCACCCATCATTAAATTGTCATAGAATAATGTTCCAGGAAATTCTTGATTGTAGCCTATGCCTCCAACGTTTGCTGCTAAATGAATTACTATATCAATATTTTTGACTATTTTTTTGCAATTTTCTTGATCTCTTAAGTCAATTTTTTTAGATCTAGGAATAATTATTTTTTTTGGTTTCAAAATCTCTAATTGATCGACCAAATGAGATCCTAAAAATCCAGCTCCACCAGTAATCAGAACTCTTTTATTTTGCCAAAATGATTTTGTTAGATCTTGGGTTTTTTTCATTTATTATTTCTTGAATACCATGTAATTGTTTGTTTTATTCCGTCATTAAAATTTACCTCAGGTTCCCATCCTAACACTTTTGTAGCTTTTTTATAAGATAATGAACTAGTTACTTGTTCTCCTGGACGATCTGAACCATGTAATTCCTTCATTTGTTTACCAAATTCCTTAACTATTTTTTGAAAAACATAGTTTGTTGTTACTTCTGTATTTGTGCCAATATTAAGTTCTCCACAGTAGTTAGATTCAACTGCCAGCATGTTAGCTTTAACAACATCAGCAACAAACACATAATCTCTGGTATGTAATCCATCTCCATTAATAGTTGGTTGAATATCTTTATTTATCAAGTCACTAAACACAGCAATGACACCAGACTCTCCATGCGCATTTTGCCTTGGACCATATACATTGGCATATCTCAAAACAGTGTATGAAATACCATATTGAGTGTAATAATAGTGTAAATATAATTCTGCAGATTTTTTTGATATTCCATAGGGCGAAAGTGGTTGTTCTCTCATAGATTCATCAAAGGGTGTTTGTTTGTCACCGTATATTGCTCCACCAGTCGATGCCATAATCACTTTTTCTACTTTCAAGTTTTTTGCAGCTTCCATTATGTTTAAGAATCCCAAAATGTTTACTGTTGCATCAAATTGGGGATTGTTTACTGAATTCCCAACCAGAATATGTGCTGCATGATGATTAATAATCTGCGGTTTAAAATCTTGAATAGCTTTTAAAACTCCTGCTTTATCATTTATATCAAGTTTAATGAACTCTGCTTTTTTATTTATATTTTTTGTATTACCTGATGATAAATTGTCAACAACTAGTACTTCGTCACCGTTATTTATATGAGCATCAACAATATGAGAAGCGATGAAACCTGCTCCACCTGTAACTAATATTTTTTTTGATTTATTCATTTTAATAGTTTATAAGAGATAATAATTAAATGCATATGCAAAAAATGCATAAACCTAATAATTGAATTATCGGTATATTCAGTAACCAATCGATGCTCTTCTTTAAATTGTTTGATAAATAACATTCCGCCTTTTGAATTAGAATGAATTCTAAATTTTGAAAAATAATCTGGTAATACATTTAATGGATATTCTTTAATTATCCTCATCCAGTAATCAAAATCCATACAATAGTGTAGTGACTTATCAAAAAAGCCGATTTTGTCGATTAAGGAGCGTCGCCAAAATGTACTTGGCTGAATAATATAGTTAGCAACAGCTAAAGTATTAAAATATGGAAATTTTCTAAGAAATCTTTTATATTCAGCAATAAATGATTGAATTTCTTTTCCATTTTCATTAATTATTAAATAGTCCCCCGTAAGCCACATTGCATTTTTATTTTTAATAAAATAGTTTGCAACGGCTAATAAAGTATTTGGCATCATTACATCATCTGAATTTATATACGCTATAATTTCTCCTTTTGATTTCTTAATACCTTTATTAATTGCATCAGCTTGACCCTCATCTTTTTTGGAAACCCAATTGATTTTTTTACCATATGACTTTAAAATTTTAATTGTTTCATCTTTCGAACCACCATCCATCACAATATATTCTAAATTCGAGTAATTTTGATTTAAAACACTATCAATTGTTTCTTTAATAAATTTACCCTGGTTAAAGCTTGGGGTAATAATTGTGATTTTTGGAAATTTCATTTTGTGAGATTTCAGTTCATTAACTTTCAAATATATTGTATTTAATTATTGCCCAAAATGCTCTAAAGGCATCTTTAAGTCCAATTTTTTTACCTTCTTCATAAGTTCTGCCATGATATGAAATTCCTACCTCGTAAATCCTCACTTTTTTCTTTGCAATTTTTGCTGTAATTTCTGGCTCAATTCCAAACGAGTTTTCCTTAATATCAATCGACTGAATAATTTCTCTTTTAAAAACCTTGTAACAAGTTTCCATGTCAGTTAAATTCAGGTTTGTGAAAATATTTGAGAACAAAGTTAATAAGCTATTGGCTGCAAAGTGCCAAAAATACACTACTCTATGAGCATCGGAACCCATAAACCTTGAACCATAAACTACATCAGCTCTGCCATCCGTAATCGGCTTAATTAGTTTAGAGTATTCCTGAGGATCATATTCAAGATCGGCATCTTGAATAATTACTATTTCACCTGTAGCCTTTTTAATTCCTTCACGAAGAGCTGAGCCTTTTCCACCATTAGTATCTTTTAAAACTAGGACATCAATTTTATTTTTGAGCTTTGCAAGAAGTTTTCGAGTCTCATCAGTTGATTTGTCATCAACCACTATTAGTTCAAGCGATTTAATTCCTGAATTTCTAACTTGTGAAATAATTTCTTCGATTGTTGTTTGTTCGTTATATACCGGCATAATCACCGATAATTGTGGTTTTATTTGATTATTTTTCATTTATAGCCTGCTTTCTTACAAACTCTTCTAGTTTTCTTTTATTTTCTTTTTGAGTAAAGTAACTCAAAACAACTAAAACTGTCAAAACCATTAAAGCCAAGACTAAAAGTAAATCAAAAACTCTTTGAAAATTCAAAGCACCAGATATTCCTAGCAGTAAATTTGGAAAAATTGAAATCACAATAAATACAAACCACATTGAGTACCAAAAACCTACTTCAAACAATGAAAGTCTAGATTTGCGTCTATGAATCGAAACAACATACATCATAAACAGTGCAAATAATGTGGCTCCAATTTGAAAAATACTCATAGTGAAATTCTCCAACCAACTACTTTTGTAATCATACGCACTGTATCAATAATTGTCATCCCTCTATCAAAATTATGGTAAATGGTTTTTATCGGAATTGTTAGATAATTAACTTTGTATTTTGCTGTTCTAGCAGCAATCTCCATTTCCACTGCGTAGTCTGCTGAGTTCCAAGCAAGTTTTTTGTATGCAGATTTACTCATAGCTTTATAGCCACATGGTATATCTGGAATATATTTACCAAACATTAATAAAATTATAAATGAAGCTAATCTATTCAAGATTATTCTAAATAAAGGCATTTTTTCGTTGAATGATCTGACTCCAAAAACTGCATCCGCAGTTTCAAGCGTTTTCACAAAAAGTGGTATTTCTTCAGGATCATGTTGATCGTCACTATCAATAAATATTACAGCTTCTGCACCAAGTTTTTTAAAAGCATATTCGCAACCAGTTTTGAGCGCTGCTCCTTTTCCTAAATTTACTGAATGGCTTAATACATGCTCAGTGTATTTTTTGGCAATTTCGCGCATTGAATCGGTTGAACCGTCATCAACCACAATAATATTTTTAGTTTGCTTAAGTACTTTTTTTAAGACTGTGGCAATATATTTTTCTTCATTAATTCCGGGAATAATTACCCAGATGTTATTTTTACTTATATCTACCAATTTTTTTATCATATATACTTTATTATTGTAGTTTACACTATTTTATGACTAAAAATAAAGAAATCTTTATATTAATTTTACTTTCAATATTAGCCTTATTTTTACGCTGGTTTCCTATCAGAAATGGTCTTTTTACATTCGAGTATGATATGGCAAAAGACTCACTGATAATGCTAGAAATGTTCCAATATCATGATCCAAGTCTGGTCGGCGCAACAACAAGTATACCGGGGTTATTTAATGGTCCTATCTGGTATTATTTGGCAGTTATCCCAAATATCATCCTTCGTTTTAATCCTTTTGGTAGCGTAGTTGCCGTCTGGATTCTAGTTTTAATAAATATTTATTTATTAAAAAGATACACAAATAATTTTATTGTCTTTATTTATGCTGTTTCTGTGGGTTTGATCGGAGCACAACAGAATGCTTGGATACCATATTTAACCACACACGTCATGGTTCCAATATTACTATTATTACTTAATCTAAAATCTAATAAAAAAATTAATAATTTACAAATATTTCTACTTGGATTCTTAAGTTCATTATTTTTTCATTCCCAAGCAGCTTTTGGCATAGTTTTCATAATTATACTTCCAGTAATTCTCTATCTAAAAAGAATTAAAATATCTTTTAAGCAAATTTTTATTGGAATTGGTGGATTTTTTCTTTCTCTCTCTCCATTAATTTTATTCGAACTTAAAAATAATTTTATTCAATCTAAAGCAGTTATCAACTTCATTTTAGATTTTGGAACTCAATCAAAAATAATTGAACCTAATAGTAGCGGTTTTAAAAGAATCATTGAAATTGCCTCAGAAATGTTGAACGTTGCGGGTCAATCAATTTTTCCTATCGAACTAGGATATTTTGGCGGTTTTGTAGCACTGATTATTTTTATAATTTATTTAAAGAAAAAAGAAAATAATCAAGATATATTGATATTGGCATCATTGATTTTGGGAACTTTCTTTCTCTATTTAATTTTACCTGCAAAAGCATATTATCTTGTAGCTTTATATCCTGTCTGGATATATTTATTTGGCACATATATTTATAAGTATCAAAAAAAGTACGTGTCCCCATTAGTTATACTTTTTTTAGTTTTAGCTTCAGTTCAATTGGTAAATAGTAGAAATACCTACAACCATCTTTCTGATAGTAGTACTAGTTTGTATTCATCGAAATTAGCGGCAGTTAATAAGGCTTATGAACTTGTTGAGGGAAAACCATTTAGGTCATACCAATTTGTTCCAGCAGTTTATGACTACACATATCAATACATATATTTACAAAATAATTTTAAAGGTCGATATCTTCCAACAGAGTTTAGCTATGCCCCTGGAGAAACTACTTATAATACATATAAGCACTTGCCTCCAAAATCTCCGGAGTCAGAAGTAGTTATTCTAATTATTGAAAAATATATCTATGAGAACGTATTTGATGATTGGTGGAACAGAGTTACTCCAAACTTAACAATTTTAGAAGAAGTCTCTATATCAAATTCTATCAAGATAATCAAAGCCAAAGATGAAAACTTTAAGTAATCGAAATACATACTTAGTTTTATTTGTTATTTTTATTCTTGGATTTTTATTAAGAGTTTATCCCGGTAATGAAAATCTTATTTGGAGCTATGATCAGGCTAGAGATTCGGTCGTTATTAGATCAATAATTGATGATAAAAATATCATTATTGTCGGTCCTCAAACTGAGTTTGTTGGTTTGAGCCATGGTCCTTTATATTATTATTTATTTTCAATCTTTTTTCATCTTGGTCAATCAAATTTAACAATTCCATTGTTGGCAATGATTGTTTTAAATTTATCTTCTATTATTCCAATATATTTACTTGCAAAATCATTATCTAATGGAGAAAATCGAGTTGGAATTATTGCTAGTTTTTTATTTATCATAGCTTACCAACAAATAGAGTATGCTAGGTGGCTTTCAAATGTCTCAATTACGGTTCCATTCTTGGCTTGGTTCTATTATTTTCTTTGGAAAATTACCAATCAAAAAACTGCTAATTCTGACAATTTACAAAATATTATTATTCCAGTTTTAACTGGTTTATCACTTGCTCTAGCCATTCAAGGAGAGTTGTTTCTTTTGTATTTAATTCCTATCTCATATTTTTGCATGTATTATTATAGAATCAAATTCAAAAAGTTTTTATTATTTCACATTGGCCTGGTTTTTGGCTTAGCGACCTTTATTATTGCAGAAATAAAATTTGGGTTTTTAGCCACTAACACATTTATAAATGATTTCATTTTCAATGATGCTGGTGGAGTATTTGATTTAAACAAAAAATTATTAAATTATTTTACGCATCTTGGTTTAACTACATATCAAAATATTATTGGATACAATAGTGTCTTGGGTTTGATTTCATTATTTCTTATTCTCATCCTATTTTATAAAACTAGAAAAAATGTAAATAATAATGTGTTTTCATTCATTTTAATTCTCTTATTTTCTCATTCAATTTTGTTCATATTTAAATATGTAAATGCTGTTTTTCTGGACTTATCTATAACTTTGCCAATTATTTTGCTATTTACACTAAGTATTTGGTTTCTCATAAAAACTAATAAAAAAATAGTTGCTGTAGGTTTGTTGTTCTTAATTATAATCTCCCAACTATTTCAACTCTATTCAAATACAAAAAATAAGACTCCAATGCAAATATTCAATTTTCATCAAGGAGGTATTTTATTTTCTCAAAAAAAAGAGATTGTTAACAAAATTTATGAGTTGGTAAAAAATCATTCTGTGGAAGACAATAGCAGCAAGTTTACACTAGGAGTTTTGGGCTCTCCGTATGGAGTTCAAACAGTTTGGGCAACAATATTTGAAAATTATTTGTCAAACAATCCAAACGAACATAAGCCAGATTGGTATGGATTTAGAGCTCTAGGTTATCCATACGACAGTTATTTCACAAAGGTTGATCACCCAGAGTCAATTCATGTTCTAATTATTGAAGATAATATTCTAGTTTTATCTAATGAAATCATTGTAAATGAATATATTTCGCAACTAAATAAATCAACTGAAATTATTAATCAAATAAAGATTTATGGTTTTATAATACAAATTAGAAAACCTATCGAGCACTAGCCGTCAAAACCAATATCATTATTTTTTCTGTTCTGAAATTTTTTGTTTTATAAATTGAGGAAAAGCTAAGGAGTATTCTGTTTTGTTTGGATTAATAAGTAAAATATCTATTTCTTGTTGCATAGATTTAAGATCTAGTGTCGTGAGATAATTATCAATAATCAGAAGCATTTCTATGAGCGACTTTCCTGATATTACTTTTAAGTAGTTTTCGTTTGGCTTGGTCATTCCCCATAACCAGATTATGTCATATAAATCCCTACCCTTGGTTCTGTTTCTTTCGATAAAGGTTAGCAACTTTTGGGACAAGATAATTTCTGGAGCTGTAACACTGATATTACGAAAGACACCATAGTTGTTCAACAAAAAGTTGTTAGCAGTAAAGTTATCAGTTTCTGAAACATCAACCTTAACAAGAAGCTTCTCACCTTTGTGTCTTGATAGTCCTAGATCATATAAAAGTTCTGGAAATTTAATATAACAATGATAAACATTTTTATAAACAAAACGAAACTCTGTAACAAATCCCTTACTTTCCATATCCTTAATAACATTGGTTAACAACTTATCAAAATGGTCGACTTCTTTTGTATCAAAATCTAAATCCTCTGAGAATCTTTCTCCGCCATAAATAATTCTGACAGCCGTACCACCCATAAAACTAAATTTTTCACTTTCATTTTGTTTAAAAATGCTGTCAAGTAATTCATGTTGACAATATTCGATTAAAATATGTCTGTTAATATTTTTTAAGCCAGTGAATTTGATAATTTGCGTGGCGCTAAGCATCTAAATTCCTAATAATTTTAATAAGTCTATTTACTCGAGACGGAAAAGCTTTGCTATAAACATCTAGTTTTTTATGATCGAGATCATTAAATGTTTCAATATCTAAGCGTAAGCCTTTAACATCCTCAATGCTATTGTATTGAGGATGAAGATATAAAAAGTCTAAAATTGCTTTTTCAGGTTCTGCTATGAAATACGGACGAAACTTACCTTGCTGCTGAACATATCCGAAATATAATTCGGGTTTTAGATGTTGATAGTTAAAGAGACCTAAATACGTATCGTGAGTGCGGTTATTCTTACTTGAAATACAGGTAGTCGCGAAGATTGCTTCTGGTATTAAGTTATATCTGAATAAAGCCAATTCTAAAGAAACATAGCTTGGCTCGACAATAACAGAAGATAGTTCTTCTGGAGTTATATTATCCTTAGCATCGTTAAAGACATAGACACCACCTCTTATCTTCGTAATGTAGCTATTTTTTTGCCATGCTGTTAATTGCGAAGGAGTAACATCCGTCGCTAATAATTTAATATCTTGAGAAGTGAAGATAGGTACTGCAAAGCTTTGTCTAAAGTCAATGTATCTCATATATTTATACTTTTCTATAAAACTGTGAGATATATTTTAATATTCTCATCAGACTTTGTCAATCTTCTTATTAACCTTTCTGTTATCAACCTTTCATTAGTTCCCACTCCTTAACAAAGTACTCTGCTGTTTCTCTAATTCCAACTTCCAAACTGACTTGTGCTTCCCAACCAATAACTTCATGAGCTTTTTGAGCACTTGCCGTCAAAACTAAAGGA
>Ga0210006_1000361_pt1 | contig 37179 bp, 32 predicted proteins | sample CryGey02umfilter_2_FD_185452 | JGI IMG/M metagenome (GOLD analysis project Ga0210006, IMG submission 185452) | Groundwater microbial communities from aquifer in Utah, USA - Crystal Geyser 4/10/14 0.2 um filter (SPAdes) (version 3) | ecosystem: Environmental > Aquatic > Deep subsurface >... | reverse complement strand
AATGACACACCCTTTGTCATCCTCAACCGAAAGCAAAGCGCTTCGGATTGGGGATCCAGTCCTGCCTGGATTCCCGTTTTCACGGGAATGACACATTCTTTGTCATCCCCAGCTTGACTGGGGATCCAGTTGATCTGGATTTCCGTTTTCACGAAAATGACGAAGAGGAAATGTTACATAAGTCGTGTAAATTCTAATCTCCCTTGAGCTCTTTTTCAATTCTCAATAATTGATCATATTTGGCAACTCGCTCGCCCCGATTCGGCGCGCCAGCTTTTATGTATTTTGCCTGAGTAGCCACTGCCAAATCAGCAATAAAAGTATCTTCCGTTTCTCCCGCCCGGTGCGAAATTTGAACTTCAAAATTTGCTTCTTGCGCTTTGCGAATTACATTTAGTGTTTCGCTCAATGTGCCGATTTGATTTGGTTTGACGCTGATTGAATTTGCCACTTTTATTTCAATCCCCTTTTCAAGCCGCGTTAAATTGGTGGCAAACAGATCGTCTCCCACAATTGAAATCATAGCGCCTAATTTTTGATTTAACGTCGCCCAGCTAGTCCAATCGTCTTGTTTGTACGGATCTTCCAGAATTTTAATAGGGTAATTTTTAACAATTTTTTCATAATACTCAAAAGGTGTTTGCGGATAAGTAGCGATAGATAAATCCGGAATTCCATCAGCTGCCACATCAATAGCGATCGACACTTCTTCTTTTGGTATATAGCCACTTTTGGTTATAGCTGAAACCAAAAGTTCCATCGCCTCTTCGTTGGAATATAGCTCGGGCGCAAATCCGCCCTCGTCGCCAACATTGACTTTTTGCCCCATATTATGTAGGAGCTCTTTGAGCGTGTGAAAAATTTTTACCCCTTTTTCTAATTTTCCGGCAAAATCAAGATTCTCGCCAACCGGCACAATCATAAAATCCTGAAAACTCAAATTGTTGTCAGCGTGCGCTCCGCCATTGATTAAGTTGAGCATCGGGTCTGGCAGACGTTTAATCGGGTTTTTTTGACCAAATAAATTAGCAATATGCTGATAGAGTTGAATTCCCTCGGATAAAGACGCCACTCGCGCCACTGCCAGTGAAACACCAAGCAATGTGTTAGCGCCAAGATTCGATTTGTTGGGAGTATTGTCAAGCGCGATTAAAATTTTATCCACCTCACTTTGGTCAACCGGATCTCTCCCGCGCAAATTTTCAGTTATCACTGTAGCGATATTTTGGATCGCTTTATCAAGGTCATGAACACTTACCGCTTCGTATTTACCTCTGAGAGCGCCGGTTGGAACTGACGCTCTTTCGGACAATCCATTATCAAGCTCAACCAGCACTTCGATCGTATTATCGCCCAAACAATTCACAATTTTCTGCCCTGTTATTTTTGCAATTTTTGACATTTTCCCCTCCGCTTTTATGCTGATATATAGCTAATTTTCAATTCTTAATTTACAATCAATTTTCATTGTTTAAATGTCCAAATATTTAAAAATTGAGCATTGAATGAAAATTGGAAATTGTGAATTGCAAATTAGTATGTATTTTTATTCTACTTAAATTTTCCCACAAATTCAATCTCTGGATCGAGCTTAACTTCGTATCTCTCATAAACTCGCTTTTGCAATTCTTGCACCAAATCTTTGATATTTTGCGCTGTCGCCTTTCCACTGTGAGTGAAAAAATTAGCATGCCGATCGCTCACGCGCGCGTCCCCAACTTTTATTTTTTTTGCTCCAACATTGTCAAGCATATAGGACGCAGTTTTTTTTATATCTTTATAAACCTCATCTATTTTTGATGATCTACCCAGCGGATTTTTAAAAGTTGAACCAGAACTGATGATTCCTTGTGGCTGTCGTTTTCGCCTCATTTCAATCAGCTTCCCGATTTCACGCGCGATTTGCTCTGGCTTTTTTCGCTGAAGTTGCAAAGTGGCGGATAAAATAATCGGATGAAAAGAGCCCCATGAAATCCCTTTTCCTTGGGCAATAATTTTCGCGTTTAATCTTTTGAGTATTGTGCTTCGGTAAAGCGGTTTTAAAAAACTGCCCGGCTTTTTGACGACTTTCACTTCCTTACTTTTGTCTGGCAAAATAAGCAAGCTGATGCTTTTCACAAAACTGCCAATTTCCCAGCCATACGCGCCAACGTTGCCATACAGCGCGCCGCCAAGCGTACCGGGAATTGTGGCTAAAAATTCTATTCCGCCAAACCCCTTTTCCGCTGCTTTCATCACCAGCTCTCCGTTAGTAATTCCGCTCTCTGCCCACACTTCAGCTTTATCTTCAAAAAATGATACTTTGCTGGCTTGATTGACAATCATTAACCCTTCAAATCCATCATCGGAAAAAATCACATTTCCGCCTTTACCCAAAATAAAATATGACAATTTTAAATCCAAAGCTACTTTGATCGCCCGAAGCACTTGTCCGGAATCCTTGGCTTTGTATAAAAATTTTGCCACGCCGCCAACTTTCATCGTAGTGTAATATTTGAGCGACTCGCCTAGTAAAACTTTTCCGCCTAATTTTTCCTGTAATACAGATTCTATTTTTGAGTTTTGGTTTTTCATTTTGAAATTTAAATTTTGAGATTTGAGATTAACTTATATATATCGCCAGCGCCCATAGTAATAATTATATCTCCATCATGGACTTGTTTTTGTAAAAAATCAATAATTTCGCTTTGACTGGAAAAACTTATACAATTTTTATGAAACTTTTGAATTTCGCAGGCTAGATCTATTTCAGTAAAATCCGACTTTGCCTCTCTAGCGCTTAAAAAAATCGGCGCGACAATCACCGTATCCACGTCTTTAAAACTTTGAGCAAAGTCGGCTAAAAGCACTTTGGTCCGGCTTACGGTATGCGATTGAAAAACGACAATAATTCGATGATTGTTATATTGCGATCGCAAATTTTTCAGCGCTTCTTTAATTTCGGTCGGATGATGCGCATAATCATCGTAAATTTTTACTCCATTTGTTTTGCCATTAAATTTCAATTCCATCCGTCGCTCGAGTCCGGAAAAACTATTCAGACTTTTTTTAATCAGCTGGGGATTAACGCCCAAAAATCGGCAAGCGTAAAAAGTAGCGTTAGCATTAAATAAGTTATATTGCCCAGAAATTTTTAAATTAATTCCCGGCACGATCTGATTAAAAAATATCTTTTTAACTTTGGTTTTACTTTCAGCTGATTTGATAATTTTCCGCGCGCTTTTTTCATCGCCTCTTATAATTGCCAAGCCCTGAGGCAAAATCCGTTTGACAAATTTTTTGTAAGCATTTTGGTAGAGCTTTGGAGTTTTGAAAACATCGGGGTGATCGTATTCGGTTGACAGGACCAAGCCAACATAAGGATTTAAATATAAAAACTTTGGTCTTGACCTGGGATCGGTTGGATCAGCCACATATTCGTCCGCTTCTGCCACAAAATAATCACCCCTGCCCCAATGCCCGTTGCCACCAAGATCTGGCACATTGCCAGTGCCGATCAAATAACCGGGATCAAGCCCGGCATCTGTTAGCGCTTTGGCGATCATCGCTGTGGTGGTAGTTTTTCCGTGCGTGCCCGCCACCGCAATTATTTTTTTTAGCCCAGCCAATTCCCGTAATCCTTGGGCGTAATTTAGCACTCTAATTTTATTAGCGATCGCAGACAAAACCGCGGGATTATTTTTTCCTTGATGCGCGCCAGTGTAAATAACCAAATCAACATCTTTTATTTCACGATCAAAACCCGTTTTAACTTTAATGTGATGCTGGGACAAAATTTTATCCGTGATAAAAACTTCCGCGCTGTCGCACCCCGACACTTCAAAACCTTGCTGCTTGGCAATTACCGCCAAGCCCGACATCCCCACGCCTTTAATCCCGACAAAAAAAATTTTCATAATAATTTTGAAATTTCATTGGCAATTTTACGCGCGCTTTGTGGCTCGTAAAATTGGCTGACCGCTTGTGCCATAGCTTTGATTTTTATTTTATTGTCTAAAATATTATTTATTGTGATCGCAATTTTTTCTGGTGAAGTATTTTTTTGGTCTAGAACAACCACCGCGCCTGCTTTTTCGATAATTCTGGCATTTTTTACTTGATGATTTTGGGCTGACCACGGCAAAGGAATTAATATCGCTGGCTTTCCCGACGCGGAAATTTCCGCTAATGTACTGGCGCCCGCGCGACTAATTATTAAATCAGCTGTTGCATATGCTTTAGCCATCTGCGCGTCATCTAAAAATTCTTTTTGCCAAAAATCATTTTTTCCTGCTTTGTAGTCCGGCTTGTGCGCCCCGGTTTGAAAAATAATTTGGTAATTTTCCAAAAGTTCAGGCAAAATTTGGGCAATTTTTTCATTTAATGTTTGAGCGCCTTGCGACCCTCCAGTGATAAAAATCACTTGTTTTTTTGCATCAAAACCAAAATATCTATAGTCAACTTTAGTATGATGGATAAGCGGGTTCACTGGCGTGCCGGTAAAAACCGCTTTGGCTAAATTTATCCCCGTATAATTTTCTAGCGGAAACCCTAAGCATATTTTCTGGCAAAATTTCAATGCGATTTTATTGCTCAAACCGATTTCAGCATCTGACTCATGCGCAACCAGTGGAATTCTCAAAATTTTACTGGCTAAAACTACCGGCAAACTTACGAACCCGCCTTTGGCAAAAACAACATCCGGCTTAAACTTTTTCAAATGCCAAATTGCTTGAAAAATTCCGATTTTGAGTTTTGCCAAATTCAAAATCGTAGCTAAACTAATATGCCGATGCAATTTTCCAGCCAAAATCGTTTGAAATTTAATTGTTTTGCCAACCAGCTGTTTTTCAATTCCGCTGGTGCCGAGATATAAAAGCTCAATATCTTGCTCTTGCAAAACCTTGGCAACCTCCAAAAGCGGATTGATATGCCCAGCTGTCCCCCCGGCTGACAGCGCAACTTTTTTTCGTTTATTGACCATAAATAAATTATACCTCAAACCACTGTTTTTCTCAATATTTTTGCAAGACGATGTATTTTGAATTATCCAAACATTGTGCTACAATAATTTTATATGGAGGGACCAATAAAAGGACAATTCTATCGGTTAAAAAAACAGGATATTGGGGCGCTGATTGCATATCTGGCAAGGAATTTTGTAGTATGGGCGCCGACAAAAGACGGTGGCGCATTACAATTTACGCCAATTAAACTCGGCGACAAACCCCAGCTTGAATATGGAAAAATTCAGCTTGGTCCTAAACAAATTTTCTTCCCGCATAAAGAAATTTTATTTAATGTGAAAAAAGGCAAAGCAGTTGAGCCAAAAATAAAGCCAGTAGCAGTTGTCGGCGCGCACCCGGTGGATCTCATCGGTCTCCAGCGACTGGACGAAATTTTCTCCACCCCGCCCCAAGATTATTATTGGCAAAAACGGAGGCAGGGTTCGGTCATAATTGGCATTGAGCCAACTAACAATAAATACTTTTCAGATACTTTGGCATATTATCCGCTGGTATTTGATCTGTTTTTGCATTTTCATCACAAAGATTCTTATTTGGTGGAGATCCATCCACGCTCTATACTAGCGCAAAAAATTATCAAACAAAAGATATTTACTGAGACTGATTTAGCGCCTCAGCCCAAACAAACCAATCGTCATTTTGACCAAATTTTATCCGATCCATTAAAAGTAAGTCAAATTATTGAAAATTCTAAAAAATCAAAAGTATGGCAAGATCTGGAAAAAATTTGCCTTAACTGCGGAATTTGCACCTATGTCTGCCCGCTGTGTTATTGTTTTAGCACCAAAGACACCATCTCTGCCTCGGGCGATAAATGTAAAAGATGTCGATATTGGGACGCCTGCACATTGGCGAAATTTTCGGAAATTTCTGGCGGATATAATTTTCGCCCTGCTCCCGGCAAACGGCTTTACAATTGGTATTATCACAAATTCGTCCGCGCGGTAAAAGAACGAGGGAAAATTGATTGCATCGGATGTCACAGATGCACGGATTTTTGCCCAGCCAAAATAGATTTTAGAAAAATTATTGAGCGATTAGCCAAAGAACAGAAAGTGATATGAATACAATTACAAAAAAACGCAAATTAGGACAATTTTTTACTACTAACTGCGATTATATTTTGCAAGGTTTTGAAAACTATATTGATGGCAAAGAAGTTTCGGATCCTTTTGCCGGAAACCAGGATCTATTGAATTGGGTAAAAAATAACAAATGTAAAAAAATGATAGGTTATGATTACGACAAAAATTATATTGACGGAAAAAATGTTTTTTTCAACGATTCAATAAACTCACCCAAAGATTATAAATTTATTTGTACCAATCCGCCTTACTTACATAAAAATAAAGCGACAAAAAAAATAAAAGAAAAATTTTTTTCGGGAAAAAATTCTAACTTTGAAGATTTATATCAAGCTTCAATTTATTCTATTTTAAATTGCGATGAGGGGATAATCATTGTGCCGTTAAACTTTTTGTGCGCTGAAAATTCAAAAAAAATCCGAGAATTATTTTTCACGCAATTTAAAATTATAAAACTAAATATTTTCTCGGAACGGGTTTTTGATGATACTACTTACAATGTAATTTCATTTTATTTTAAGAAAAAACGAAAAATATCAGATATAAATATTGTAGACACAACAATTTATCCTGAAAACAAAAAAATAAAATTAACGCTTGAAAAAAAATTCGGCTGGCAATTTGGCGGAGAATTCATTTATAAAATAAAAAATGTCAAAAATAATTTGGGCGTTTTCCGTCTGACCGAGGATTACTTACGATCTGGAGAATACGAAATAGAAATCGCACTACAAAACATTAAAGAGAAAAAAATACTAAAAATAAGCAACGATATTAAGACACTACTCGCAAAAAATATTTTATTTTTAAGAGCGATTGATAATAAAAATGGTAAGAAAATTCAGCTTGAGGATATAAGGAAATATAAAATTGCTGGTCTTGTCGGGAAAAACACCTCACGAAATATGGCTCATTTGATTTTCAAAAAAGAGGTATCTGTGAATGAGCAAATAGATTTAATGAACAGATTCAACGACGAGCTGGCTATTAACCGCGAAAAATATCTTTCATTTTTTCTAACCAATTTCAGAGATAATAATCGAAAAAGGATATCATTTAGTTTAACTTATAAATTTTTAAATTTTATTTATTATGAAAAAAATTCAAAACAACCTGTATTATTTTGAAATATCAAAAAATAATCAAGAAAAATTGCTTGATGATTTTTATGTATTTGATAACAAGTATCCAGATTTAAACAAATATATAAAAAATACCAAAGAAATAAAAAATATTCTAATCACCATTAGAACATTGCAAAGTAAAAAAGAAAAACCAGTAGTGATAGATAAATATTTTTTGGAGTTATCGCAAATCATTGGTAAATATTCAAATTGCTCTGAATTTACTTGTTTTATAAATGCTTGCGACAATACTATGAATAAATTTAAAAATGAAATGAATTTACTTAAAAAAATTACCGAAAGATATTTTGCCAAAAGAGTATTAAACGAAATGGTGCCAGAAGAATGGGTGCAAGCGATATTGGACACAAATTCATCAAGAAAAAAAGGAAAGTGCGGAGAAAACAAGCTAATTTATATTTTGAAAAAACAGGGATTTAAAGAAGTTTATGACTGGAACAATTTTTTCAATGCTGATTACTGCGTGGTAAAATTTTCCAAAAAATTCAGCCTAAAAAATGTCCGCGAAAACTTGGATGTAAAAATAAATACTAAAAAACAAAACAAAACACTTGATTTAATTATTAAAGCGAAAGGTAAAATTTTACTTTGCGAAGCCAAGCATCTAAACACTGCTGGCGGTGGTCAAGATAAACAAATTTCAGAACTAATTGAAATTTTAGGACTTGCCGAAAAAAATGGAATTTCCTATATTTCTTTTTTAGATGGCAAATATTCCAATGTCTTGTTGGGTGTAAATGGACACGGCGATAAAATAACCACCCAAAGAAAAGAGATAAAACAATACCTGAATAACAATCCTGATAATTATTGGGTGAATACCGCTGGTTTTGAAAATCTAATTTCAGATTTAAAATAATTTGTTATGCTAAATCCATACTTACCACAATCAGTCAAAGTGAAAAAAATTGAAAGCTTGACGCCAAATATCGTCCAGCTAACTTATCGAGTCTCACCTAAAAGAATTTCATTGCGAAAATCTCTAATGTTTACCCCTGGTCAATTTGTCCTGGCTGGAATTTGGGGGGTGGGGGAAGCGCCTTTTGGACTGGCTAACAATCCCTTTGAAACACAACAACAAGCGATTGTTGTCCGCAATACTGGCGGACAAGTGACCAGCGCCCTGCACCGCATAAAAATAGGCGATACCATCACGATTCGCGGACCGTATGGCAATGGTTTTCCGCTAAAAAAAATGAAGGGCGCGGATATTGTGGCGATCGCGGGCGGCTGCGGAATTCCGCCCATTGCGTCGCTAATGGAATATATCGTGCAGAGACGGCGAGAATTTGGAAAAGTATTTTTAGTCTATGGCGCGTCCGATCCTAAACAGTTTGCCCTGCGTGAAAAATTTACCTATTGGAGAAAACATAAAATAGATGTGGTGCTAACGATTGATAAAAAACACCCTGGTTGGCGCGGACGAATCGGCTATGTCTCCGACCATTTGAAAAATTTATCTTTTGACCCAGAAATAACCTACGGCGCGATGTGCGGACCCGGACCGATGTCTCGAGCTTCGGCAAAAATTTTGTGCGAGCTTGGCGTGGCAGAGCAACGAATTATGGTTTCCGAAGAACGAAAAATGTCCTGCGGAATTGGCAAATGTCAGCACTGCACTTGTGGAAAATTTTATGTTTGCACTAACGGACCAGTTTTTAGCTATAATCAAATTAAAGATAGTCATGATTGAAATTTCAAAATACAAATCTCAAATCTCAAAATGACAATTCAAAATACAAAATTATTAAAGCCAACAATAGCTATTTACGATTTCACGGATTGCGAAGGGTGCGAGGTCCAACTCGTATCGCTGCTTGAAGACTTTTTGCAATTAGAAAAAAGAGTGGAGATTGTCAATTGGCGTTTAGGGCAAGAGCACAATCACCCCGGACCGTTTGATGTTTGTATAATCGAAGGCACGCCGATCACTTTATTGGAGCAAAAATTATTAAAGGAACTGCGCGCTAAATCAAAGGTTTTGGTTGGGCTTGGCGCTTGCGCCACGCTTGGCGGAATTCCAGCGATTGTCAGCAAAAAACAACGAAACGCGATGTACAAAAAAATTTACAGCGAGAATTATAAACCGCGCGGGCTTGATAGTTTGCCACTTGCCAACTATGTGCCGGTTGACTACTTAATCCACGGTTGCCCAGCAGATAAAGCAGATATTTTGCGATCGCTTACTGACCTTTTGGCTGGGAAAATGCCCGCGCCATTTCCCTACCCGGTCTGTATGGAATGCAAACTAAAAGGACCTGAGTGCCGACTGTTAAATCAAAAGCCGTGCCTTGGTCCTGTGTCGCAAGCTGGATGCGACGCAGTCTGTGTTCGTGGCGGAACTGGTTGCTATGGATGCCGAGGAAATGTAAGTGGAGCTAACTGGACTTCTTTAAAAAAAACGCTCAGTCAATTTATGACCCATGACGAAATGAAAAAATATGTTTCGGTTTTTTTATCCGCCACCGATGAATATAAAAATTTAAAGTGAAAAATGATAAATGAAAAAACCAATTCAAAATAGTATGATCGCGAAAATAGAAGGGCACGGCTCGCTTAACATTAATTTTAAAGCCAAAAAGGTCGAGCTTAATATCTTGGAAGGGGAGCGCCTGTTTGAAGAAATGCTCATCGGCAAAAGTTACGAACAAACATACTGGATAACTCCGAGAATTTGCGGAGTTTGCCCGATTGTTCACGCGCTTGCTTCGGTTAAGGCGGTTGAAGAGACGTTTCGCATTCAAGTCAGTCATTCCAGCCAAATTATGCGCGAGTTGATGATGTGTAGCCAAATGCTTGAGTCGCATATTTTGCATTTGATATTTTTATCTTTGCCTGATTATTTGGGGATGGATAGGGGAACGGAAATTTACCAAAAACACCCCAAGTATTTTAATATGGCGCTAAAAATTAAAAAAACCGCGGATTTTATTGCCAAAGCAATCGGCGGACGACCAGTTCATCCAGTAACTATTACTGCTGGCGGATTTTTCAAGTTTCCTAAAATAGAAGTAATTCGTGAAATAAAAATCCAGCTTCAAAATATTATTGACGATGCTGAAGGCTTGGTAAATTTAGCCCTGAGTTTAAAATATCCCGCGCTCTATAATCCGTGCGAATATTTATCCGCAGAGCCAAAATTAGCTGACGAATTCCCTATTTATTCTTTTTCTAAAATTTCGTCCAGCCGAAACTCAAATTTTGAAATTAAAAATTACATCAAAGAAATTAAAGAGCTGGTAGTCCCCTACTCGACCGCCAAATTCGCCCAGCATTTTAAACAAGGTTTTATGGTTGGGTCGCTGGCGCGCGTGCTGTTATTTGGCAATCGCCTCACTCCTCTTGCCAGCCAATACTTAAATAAAATTAACCTTGATACTCTGAGATTTAATCCGTATTATAACAATCTTGCTCAAGCGCTGGAGGTTTTGCATTATACGGAAAAAGCCATCAACATTTGCGATTTTGCTTTGAAAAATGGTCTTGAAAAACCAATGGTTGGATTTAAAACGCGCGCCGGTCGTGGAGTGGGCGTGATGGAAGCCCCGCGCGGAATACTTTATCATGACTACACATTTGATAGCCGAGGCAATGCGACCGACATCAATATTATCACACCAACTGTACAAAATTTAGCCCATATAGAAGAGGACGCAAATTTTATTGTTGAACACTCTGACGCTAACGAGTCGGAAATTTATCACCAAATAGAAATGCTTGTCCGCGCCTATGACCCCTGCATCACTTGTAGCGTGCATTAAAATTGAATATCTCTACCCCCCAACCACAGGGGTTGGAAATAAAAAAAGAAGTAAAAATTAAGAAAATAATTTTAAGCTCTGATTGTTCCAAAAATTGAGTTGTATTTGTTGGCTAGAAGAAATCTTGTCGCATATCCAACCCCAATGAATAGCAACAAGATCGCCTTTTTTAAATTTAGTACTATCTAAAACGCGCGCTGTTTCTATACTCGGCACGAACTTTATACTATGATTTACTATTTTTAATTTTTGAGTTTTGATTTTTAATTCTTTATTCTTGATTTTTAATTTAATTTTTCCGGGACGAATTAAGCAATTATTCATCAGAGTTAACGACGGCTGAAACATTTTTAACATTCCGCCAGTTTGAGAAAAAATATGAATTACATGGAACGAATGATGAGGACGGCTGCCAAGGGGCACATTTCCCAACATTTCAACCAATGTTTTTTTTGAGACCAATGTGTGAAAACGATTTTCCAACTCATTATAAAATCTTTGCAAATTACAATTTTTAAGTAAATCATTGCCAACCCAGTATGCCTCTACTACTCGCCTGTCAAATGGATCCTTGATTTTGTTTTCCTGAGCGATAAATTTCAGATACGGCACAGCCCCGCGAAATTTTTCAAGCAATTGCCGCAAGCCCTCGTCAGTTTTCCCAGCTTTCAAATAATCCAAAATAGCGCGTGAATCACGCGGTCCGCAATAATGAAAATGATTGGGCGGAAAACCAAAACGAAGATGGTAAAGTGAACCGTCCATTTGATATTTCAAAGATTTATAAATACAAAATTTACGGAAATAATCTAATTATCTTTTAAGAGAACTTTATTTTGAAAATTTTTCATATTTCCAAATGACTTGAAAATAAACACTCCTGCCAAGAAAAATATTGCGATCACAACTAAATCACGAAATGCAATTTGACCTTTTTGGATTGAGGCTATAAGTGTGGTGATGGGTGAGCCCAAAACTAAAATTGCGGCAACGATATGGACCGGCGCGCGTCTAACTGCTTCATACCAAGTCAAAACATAGCCCAAAAGCAAAACTGAAGTGATTAATATCCACCACATTTGGCTGGCGTTAAATTCACCCATATCGCCCGCCTTGCCCAAAAATCCTAAATACAAAAGCATAAAAATTGCGCCGAAAAACATCCGACCCCAGCTAGCGACAATAGACGAAATTTGTTTTTTAGCCAAGAAAAATTTTTTAACTAAAATATTTTCTATAGTCCAAAATGCGACCGCAAGCCAAATAAGCTGTTGCCCATTTCCCAAAAAATTTGCTGGCGCTTTAAATAAAATCAAATTTCCGCCAATAAGCAAAATAAACCCTGCGACAAACCATACGGTAATTTTTTCTTTAAGAAAAATTATCGCGCCGATTGCCACCCAAATAAACATCGTTTTATGGATAAAACCAGCTGTCCCTGCGCTAGTAAGCGCGATGCCTTTAAAAAACAATACAAACGGAATTGATCCACCGATTAGCCCAATTGAAATTAGATAAAACCAGTCCCTTGCTGTTAAATTTTTAAGTTTAACGAAATTTTTTGTGCCGATTAAAATGCTGGTTAGAAAAATTGCTACCAGCAAATTTTTTGAACTGGTAAAAACCGTAGCGTCAGAAAATTTAACCACATAGCTATTAAGCCAAATCGAAAACCCAGAAATAACCGCAGTAGCTATGGCAAAATATAAACCATTTGTTTTACGCAAGATGAGCCTCCTTTTGAATTTTAATTATCTCATTAGCTGATTTTTTGTCAAGCGTCTGGATCGCCAGATTACCGTGCGCCAAAATCCAATCGCCGATTTTCGGGTTTTCAAGTAGCGCCGTGTCCACTTTATGCTTGTGACCATGTGAGTGAACCGTGGCGGTTTTTCCTTTAATCCTAATTATTTTCATTGGTGTGCCAAGACACATATTCCCTCGCTTTCTGCTCAGTCAAATGCAAAATGCAAAATAACAATGATTAAATTTCTAAACATTTTATTGGATAAATTTGAGATATCCGCTTTGAAGTAAAGCAAAAAACAGAGAGAAGCCAACAGAGAGAAGCCAGTCGATAATTCTTTCTATTTAATTTCAGTCATCATCTCTAAACCCGTAAACATAATAAAAACCTTATGATGTGATATTTTCTGCTAATAAATCAACTTTTTTAATTAAATGTGCGGCATCTGTATTTGAATTTCTAATAGTATCAAGTATTTCTTTTTGCTTTATAAAATATCCATCTATATCGGATTGTTTCGGATTTTGGATATAAATTTTTTGGTCTAGGTAGTCATTTAGCTGTTTATCTAATTTTACATCTGCCAAATTTTTCAAACTATATAGCCCAACATATAAATTTATTTTATCATACATTACTGTTACGTAATATTGCCCTCCACCAATTTCTTGTCCGATCACACATAAATATCCAATTCCCTTAACGGTTTTGTCTTTATTTTCTAAATACCTAACACTTGTATGCGGGTTAATCACTGCTCCAAGCGACATCGGATATATAGGTTTGGTCATATCAACACCTGAAATGCTATTTTGTTGGTAAATCTTGTCAAGCACATTAACATCATCATTTAAAATATACCCCGTCTCATTTTCTTTAATTTTGGTAATATTTTCTTTTTTTGCAACGGATAAATAATTTATCAAATTATTTTGGTCAGGCTTAGCAAAACTAATCTCATAATAATCTAGAAAAATCGGGGAGTTTGGTTCTCCGGCTACCTCTTTCCCCTGCACAGGGCTGAACTCTTCCGGATACTTGAAACTAAACCCATACTCATCATTGGTGTAAGTTTTCCAGTCAGCGGTCGGGTCGGGAGTAGCGGTGTCTGCCCCAGTTTCATCAGAAAGGGATTCCTCCGCTTCGGTCAGAATGACATTTGCAGTGTTTGAATTTTGGTTATGGGAATTTGTTTGTGATTTGTTATTTGCATTTTAAGATTTCATATAATATCACGCTCCTCCCACTGCTCCGCCCAAAATCACCACTGACAAAACAATCACTAAAACCACCAGCCCGACACTCCCCGCGTTATTTTTTTGGAAAGATCTATGTTGCATTTTTTTGTTATCCTTTTATTTTAAAAATTGAATTTCCTTGCCATATTTTTTAGCTTCAGCCAGCCATGGAGAATCTCCATTTTTAAATTCCTGGGGGGTAGCTGGATGGGCTTCTATCATAGGGGAAATTTCGTTAGCGATAATGTTGGCTTGCGTTAATTCATCAAAAGAATTATCTTTTCCAAAATCGGACGATATCACCGCAAAATCAACATCGCTCCACGGAAGTTCATTTTTTCTGGCATATGATCCAAAAAGAATCAATTTTTCAACTTTAATACCGTATTTTTTTAAAGCTTGTTTATATGCCTCGCCAACTTCTCTAACTTCTCTGCTATTTAATTTTTCTTTAAAAACCATTTTAGATACTCCTTACTCTTATTAAAATATCTTTTTGCATAATTAAATGTTGCTTTTTGTTTAAGCCCTTGCTTGTAATCAGTATAACGAGCCTCTATGTTAAATCCCGTAACGATTTCCATCTCTCTTTTTTGCTCTTTGGTTGTATGTAGACCAGCAATAAGTGAGAGCCTAACCAGATCGTGAATTTTTGGGGATTCTTTTTTGGTTTTCTCTAAAACTCTGGCTTTAAGCGCTTTTTCCAATGATAACTGAATGATGAATAATGACCAAAGATAATTTTTATCTTTTAACAATTTTTCCGCAAATTCAAAATCCTCTTTGGCACCATTTTCCCAAAATTGAATCTTATCCTGTAAATTCATAATTGTATTATACCAAATTACTCGGTGAATTTGCAACCTGTCAAAGCCCGACTAGCTCGCTAATTTTTTCCATTTGTAATTTTATATAATTCCGAATTCTGGCGTCTGGTATCTGACTGCTTGATCCTGTTTCTGGTAACGCGGTTACGCTACTTGTGCTAGCGCTAGCGCCGTCGGTTGGAGTGGTAGAAACCTGAGTCGCATTTTGGGAAATATTGCCAGTCGTGTCATACGAGCGAACAGTATAATAATAAGTTGTGCCAGCTGTCAAAGTGGTATTTTCATAAGACGCGGTGGTGTCTGATACAGTTGACACAACCAAATCGCCCAGTGCGCCCGAAGTGGTGGAGCGATAAATTTTAATTCCCGCAAAATCAGCGTCAGATGGATTGGTCCAAGCAAGGGTGGCTTTATGCGACCCGGCGGTGGCAGTAATGCCAGTCGGAGCAGAAGGCGCGGTCGTATCCGCCACATCGGTGGTAATAGCAAAAACAGTAAAGTGATCAATTGAAATTGTCACTGTGTTATTGTCTCTGTCAATAGCGATTGTTGCTACTTGCTCCCACTCGCCGGTTGTTTCGTTGTAGTATTTCAAAGTCAAATCGTCCTCGGTCAACCCTTTATCAGTCAAGATAGCGTCTGTGAAAGGAAATGAAATAGTTATATCGGAATTGAATGTGATCACTTGCGTGCCATCTGGTTCGGTCACAGAAAAATCATAACCATACCAGAGCGGTTTATCGCCTTTTTGCGAAGGTAAAGTGGCGCTGGGCGTGGCAGTAAAAGTAACGGTTGCCGGCGGATTATCCGCATCTGTCACGCAAGCGTTAGCTGGAATACTAATCACCGTGCCGTCTGACAGTGAAATAGTTTTAAGCTTGGTCGGATCAAAAGTCGAAGAAATCGAATCAGGCAATGGCCAATTTTGGGCAGTTAAAGATATATTTTGCGTGTTGGTGGCATTGCCTTCTGTTTCTACCAAATACTCACTGCTCATATAAACCGTCTGATCGTTTTCTTTGACCGCGCCAATATGCCAAATATCATTTTTGGTCGCGTTCACACTATAAGTTCCGTCCGCGCCAGCTGTGGCATCCGAGCCTCCGCCTTTTTCTGCCCATGCCCAAACATAAGCGCTGGTAGTGGCGCCATCCAAAGTTACCGTGCCAGAAATCTGCGAATCTACCTGGCGAAAGACTAAATTGGCAGTAGCTGGGTTAGGGGCATCAACCGTTTTTTGCTGTTCCTCCGGGTTAATCAAACTTTGCGAAGACGCCTGCCAGTATGGCATTGAAGCATTGACATAATAGGTTCCAGCCGGCACGTTCATTGAAAAATTTCCTTCTGCGTCAGTCCAGGCAGTGTTGGCATAATACCACATCATTTTATTGCCGTTATCTTTCTTTTTTCCGCTACGAGTGTCAAAGCTCACCGGTATATTTTCCATACCAGTATCATCGTATTTTTTAACTGAACCTGTAATGCGCGAGTCAATTTTACGCAAAGTAATGTCCTTGACAATGGTTTGACCGGACGCAATCGTCACTTTATTGTCGTCCATCAGCTGAGACGCGTAGCCAGAATTATAATCCACCCAAAAGCTCATAAACCAAGAACCGGCAGCGACTTTCATCGTATATTGACCAGTGGCAGTGTCAACCGACCCGCCTGCCCATGAATGGCGATTATTGCTGGCATTCACCCACGCCCATTGCCCGGTCACCGCATTGCCGTCAACATCTTTCAAGTAACCCGTGATAGTGGCATCGTTTTTCAGCATCACCACATTGATTTCCTGCGAACCATTGGCAGCCACTGTCGCTGAGGTGGAATCGCCCGGGCTGTAATCTTGCCCTCCCCAGCCGACCGTAATCTTGTGAGTGCCAGCTGGAACTTTCATCGTAAATTTACCGTTGGTCACTGACGCGCCCACATTTGAATACCAGTATTCTTGACCCATATCTGAAGTATCAATGTAAACCCAGGAATTTAAAGAAGATAAAATCGCGCCGTCAGTATCCACCACTGTGCCGTTAATGGTGGCGTTTAAAGTCATAAAAGTAAAATTCTTGCTGGTTTGCGATGTTCCGCTTACCACAGTCACTGCCAAAGGTTTGCCTAGATAAGTATAGTTGGAATTCCAGTTGGGATAAACATTAATTTGCCATTCGCCGGGCGAAACTAATAAATCATAATTTCCGCTGGAGTCTGTAGTGGCGTTTGCCCAGTCATAGTTGCTACTGCTATTTTTCCAACCATAGACATTGGCGCCTTGCACGCCAGTTCCGTTTTCATCCACCACCTGTCCAGAAATGTGATCGGTTTTTTGGCTATATACAATTTTTATCACCAAGCTGGTATCGCTGTCTTTCACAGCTAAAACCTGCGAATTAAGCGCGTCCCAACCACCGGATGAATTTTGCTGATACACATTTTCCAGATAATTACTGTTGTCCGAGCTCCAAGGATATACTTTAAATTTACCGGCAATCAGTTTGCCGGAAAAAGCATTCGTGTCATAAAGCGATTTGTAAAAACCAGACCACGGCGCGGAATTTTGGTAAATTGACACTCCACCAGAAGTGATAGCGGTATCATTGCCGTTTGCGTCCCTTAAAACCATAGTGCCTGATACTGTGCAATCAGGAATCGTCACGGTTAGATTTAAAGTTGATGACTCAGCTGATTGGTCGTTGGTAAAACTAATGTTCTGGGCGCTGTTTTCGTTCACCCAAGTGCCGTCCCAACCGCCAGACAGCGACACGCTCCACGCGCCACCGGAAAGTTTCATTGAGTAGGCGCCATTGGAATCCGTATTAGCGTAAGCATAATCCCAAGTCCCGGATTGATTGGCGTAAATATATGCGTTAGAGATTTTTGTTCCATCTGAACCAGTGATTACGCCGGATAAGGTTTTAGTTTTTTCCTCGAGAGTAATATCTTTTAATTGATTGGTGCCGTCTAAAGTGAGTGTGGCAGTGTATCGTTTGATATTTTGTTTATCCCATGGCGGAGAAACCTGTAAACTATATGAGCCAGCCGGCAAAGTGTCGCCTAACTCATAATAACCGTCAGAGTTGGTGTTTGAATAAGCGTAGTGCTGATAACTGGTGTCGTAAAGTGAAAGGTACATTCCGCTTTGGGCAACGCCGTTTAATGTGGCAGTGCCGTGCACAGAAATTGTGCCGATGGTGAAGGTATCGGACATATACTGACGGTTGCTGTAGCTTCCGTCAATGTCTGTGCCGTAGCGGTTGGTATAGACTTGGAGTTGATAACCGCCGGCATAATATGGGTTGCGGACATTCAATAATTTGATTTCAACAGCTGATCCGCCGGCTAAGGTATTGCCATAAGGAACCGTAAATGCTAAATTGTTGCCGGAAAAATAGCTTTTTTCCAGTTTGATAGAAGTAGCGCCGTCCACTTTGATATAATCTAACGACGCGCTGTAAGTGTCGAAATACCCCCAGTCATTGCCCCGAAAAACCATATAAACATAGCCGTATTGCGACAAGTCGCTGGCTGTAGTAAAGGCGATCGTGTAGTCGGCGTTGGTGTTGACGCTATTGTTAGACGGCGTTACAGTAATTGACGATATCGCGCCGGCTTTGGCTTTGGGAACTGAGTTTTGATTGACTGTTTGGCTGGTGTTGAGCCAAATCGCTAAAAATCCGATGGCAAGCGCCACTCCTGCCCGTGTGAACCATTTAATAGATCTCATTTTTTTTCGCTATAATTTGCTTGATAATTTTGCCATTGCGACAAAAAAATTAGGCAAACCCTGAAAATGATCCTCATAAATTATTTTTTTGTTTTGATTGTAAATTTTATGACCAAATTGATATGGCTTTTGAAGTCCAAAAAATCACCAAAGCGCATATGCCTAAAAATATGACTATCCAAATTATTTTTTTGGTTAGTTTCATTTAATTTAATTATAACTGTTTTAAACACAACGCGCAAAACTTGTCAAGACTAAAAAATTAAAAACGGCAACCCCGAGGGGTTGCCGTTTTTGAAATTAAAATTAGTATTGCTACTACAACGAAAAATCACCTTCATCAATATTAACAAGTATTAGTATAACCTCTCCTTTTGTTGGTCTTAAACCAAACGTCTTCTCAAAGTGTTTGTCAAGAACTTTTCGATTGGTGCTTTTTTGTGTTACAATCGCTTGCCCACTGATACTGCAATCTAATCTGTCTGGCTTGTAGGATCCGTCTGCTTTCGGACCTTCAAAAATCGTTGGTATTAATTGGAACCCAGCTACGGTTGAATACAAGCCATTATAATCACCATCGGTAAAGGAAAATGGTGTGGGTGATGGTACCTTAGAAGGTTGTACCCCCGGTGGCGTAGAACACTTCACCTCTCCGGTTGTCTTTATTGTTGCATCGTCCCACCCTCTTCCTATTCTGCCAATCTTGGCTTCCTGACAATTATATTTTACATTTATTGGCGATGTTATCGCGTTAACAGGAATCGTTATATCGGAAGGTACATCTTCAGTGCTATTTATACTACCGCTATTAAACATTTCAATCTCAACTTTTTCGGCACAATTACCCTCGACAGCAAAGACCAATCTGTGATTCATGTACCCTTTTGTCGCTGATATGAGCGCGTCTTTAGAAATAGTTGCTTCAATTTTAAAACTCCCATCTTGGCCTACTGGGCTCGCGACAACATCTCTAGTTTTATCCGGAGGCCCCAACGGCGAAGCGTTAGGGTCTGCAAAAAACGTTTTATTATAAGTATTGATACTTATCCTTGTTTTCAGGGTAGCGGGGGACATGCCATATCCACTTCCAAGCTCATAAGATGGATTAAGCGCTACCGACGATGTCGGTACTTCTAAAAATACTATTGATTGGGCATTATACTGCACGCTTCCGCTAGCCTTGATTGTGACTAATTGATTCGTTCCTTGATTTTGTATTGTTGCTGGATCGGTTGGGGAAATGCCCCCGCTTTGATTAAAACCTTGGTTGGTCACGGTTTGCCCGCTTTGCGTTGTGGTGCCTGTTTGGTTTTGCCCAAAACCAGACTTTCCGCCAAAATATTTCATATAAGAATCCGCTCCGACATAACCGTTTCTCCACAGTAGCCAACCAGCGAGTCCGAGAATTAAAATGGCTCCGACCAAAGAAATAATTTTAGTCCGAGTCTAGTGAATTTTTAGCTTCATTTTTCCCTCCTCAGAGCATATTGATTTACAATATGCTTTTTATTTTGTTTTGTTATTTTTTACTTTAATCTAATTATCCCCCCCAGCTGGATTTGTCAAGTCATGTGTTATATTCTAGAATAAACAGGGTTGTAAATCAGTCAAAAATGGGCTATACCCCAAATCAAAAACCGCCCTTACGGGCGGCTAAGCGACAACAAACGGTTAAGCAACCAATTAAAATTCCCATACAAAAACAATTATACAAAAGCAAACTTATTTCAAGCCACAAGCTACAAATCAAACTCTATTTTGATATTTCGCACCAGCGAATCGTCAAACCCTTGTCTTACATTGGGAATAAACGACTTGATATAAAATATATTGTCAGTCTGCAAAATGCTTGAATCGAAACTGTAACGATACTCTTGCCATTCACTTGTTTCAGGAATAATGCGACAAATCTCGTGATGATTGATGAAAAAAATCGGATCTTTTTTCGGCACCGCCCGCAATTCGAAAGTTAGCGCTGACTGGCTACCACTTTGTTTGGCTTGAAAACGACTGTCCCAAAAAATTCGCGCGTCGGAAGTATCATCGCCTAAGTGTATTTCTTTTTCTTGTAAAGTAATTGCTTCGGCGATCGCTTGGCTAACCTGAGCAGAATGTCTGGCTAAAAAAGTTGAAGGCGCGATAAAGCCATAATCTTCGAGCGTGTCACCTTTTTTATATTCACCTGGTAAATACCCCAAACCAAAATACCGGGGAATGCTATTTTCCGCATTAACCCCCAAATGTAAATGGGGTGGATCCCAAACGCCAATCTCGCCGATTTTCTCGCCTGATTTAACTACTCCACTTTTTTTGGCTGTTGCCAAAACCAGATGCCCATAATACGCCTTATAATCTAATCCGTCTTTGGTTTGATGCTGAATCACCAGAGCGCAATTGCCTTCGCCCCAGCCATTTTTGGAACACAAAACGATTTCACCTTTATCAATACTATAAACCGCATCGCCCAGTCGCAAGGCTAAATCCTCGCCCAGATGGTATTGCCCGGCAAAATATGTTCCAAACGGTTTACCCAGTTCCAAAAACTCACAAATAATAATCGGAGGCGCGCCAGTTGGCGATGAAAATCCATTGGCTAATTGGTTAGAATTAGACTTGGTATCAACCAATTGGCTAGATTGAGTTGGCTGGGTAAAATCCGTTTGGTATTTATCTTTCAGTATAGCCAACACACAATTATTAACTCTTTTGGTATTGGAATTATGCGTCTGGCGATAATGGCTAACTAAATTCTGCGAAAAACGAGTCGCCAAATTTGAGCTTACAAACCGCGGAGTAGTAGCACAATTTTCCAGCGCTTCAAGTTTCATCAGAAAACGAAGTATATTTTCCGGATTCTGGTCGCTTTGACACAACGCGTTGACTGCCTGCGTATCTGCGCGCAACTGAGTATCGCTTTGTCTGCCTTTGGTCAAAAAATCTGCCAGCCCTTGGCTAATAACGTTTTTATCCAGTTGAGGTATATTCATTTTTTGCGGTATTGCTTTTTTGAAAATCAATTCTATACCGGTTTCCACTATCGCTTGTCGCAAAATATCTTTAACCCCTAAATCAAGTCCCGAGCTAGCTTGCTCGATTGCTAGTACCGCGCCTATTTCATTTTCACTCCCGTTTGCCACTTCCACCATACTTTGCGACAACAAAACTGTCCCACCCGGTAAACCAAATGATTCCACCTCGCGCGAATTGATTACGCCATAGCGAAATGTTTGGCTAAAATGCTTTTCTGTCGTTCGCCCAATCCGCGACAAAGTATATGCCTCTTGATTTTCAAAACTAATCCGACCGAACCTCTTGACAATCTGATTTTGCAATTCTTGCCCGATATTTGCTTGAGAATGAGTTGGGCAACCCGATAAACCAAACCACAAAAAAATTGCCAGCATTCCCTTGGTTTTCATCGCGACTCCTCCTTGTCAAAAAACGAAAACAAATCAAGTTAATTATAGCACAAATCTACTCTTTTACGAAACTTTAATCGCCTTTTCGTGTTGCGAGCATTTCCGCTAAATCTTTTTTATTTTGCTCTTGCACCTCGTTAAAATGCTTTTGGCATATCCCATGGCTCAACCCCTTATACGTAATTTCTGTTCGTTTTTGATCTCGAATAGCGCTTTCGTCCAAAATTTCAAACTGCTCTCTAGGGGTTAAATCATTGAGCGAAATATATTCTTTCCCCTGCTGACGCGCAATTTGATCTAAACTTTACCGCTGGCACCACGAACAAATCAAATATTCATTGACAAGCTGGTCTATTTTAGCTTGATATTTCCCTCGCTCGTCTGATTGCTCGTCTGAAACATTTTCTAATGAATTTTCCTGGTTCATTTTACTCCCTTCACGACTTATGCAAAATTTCCGCTTGTTGTCATTCTCGTTCCGCTTGTCATTCCCGCGCAAGCGGGAATCCAGTCAGGACTGAATCCACAGTCAAGCTGGGGATGACAAAAAGGAATGTGGATCCTCAATCCGAAGCGCTTTGCTTTCGGTTGAGGATGACAAGGGGTGTGTCATTCCCGCGCAAGCGGGAATCCAGTCTTTTTATCTGGATCCCGCATCAAGTGCGGGATGACGGAGGAGGGGACATTCCCGCCCCCCTTCCGTCATTCCCGTGAAAACGGAAATCCAGATCCAACTGAATCCCCAATCCGAAGCGCTTTGCTTTCGGTTGAGGATGACAAGGGGTGTGTCATTCCCGCAAAAGCGGGAATCCAGTCAGGACTGAATCCACAGTCAAGCTGGGGATGACAAAAAGGAATGTGGATCCTCAATCCGAAGCGCTTTGCTTTCGGTTGAGGATGACAAGGGGTGTGTCATTCCCGCGCAAGCGGGAATCCAGTCTTTTTATCTGGATCCCGCATCAAGTGCGGGATGACCCCGTATAGAAAATAAACATTTTCTAACAGGGATGACAAGGGGGTGAAATGATATTTTGTGTAAGTGGTGTTATTTGGTTATTTTTTATCTAAGAAAAAACCAATAAATAACAATCGAAACAATGGCGCGGATTATGTACGAGGTTGGAATGTCAACTTTGACAATTTTCACCCAGCTGTGCCAAGCGGTTTTGTGGCGATTAAATTTTTTCAACGGATAAACCGGGTTGACCACAAACCACATAAAATCTTCTATCGTTGCTCCGATAGTGTAGGCAAAAACTAGTACCCAGAAAAGATGCGCGTCCCAGCCATCAGCCACTAAGGGCAAAGCCAACAATAACGGAATCATCACCCAGTAAAGCCAAAAATGGTAAGCAGTATAGGTGAACGAGCCGAATTTAATTTTCCAACCCACTTGACGCGCTGCCCAACCCTCTGGTCCTTCGATATACGCTTCCCAAAAAGCGCAGGCGATCATCGCCATTTGAATTACTACAAAAATTAGCCAATCATTTTGTGACATATTTTAATTATAATGAAAATTTTAAATTGGTAAAGGAAATGTTGTTGAACACCAATTTTGCGCTCTTTTCCGGGACAGGGACTCGAACCCCGATTTTGAGGACCAGAACCTCACGTCCTGCCATTAGACGATCCCGGATTAAAAATATTTTCGTGTCACGGCTTACCGCAAACTACCAAATTCTTCATAAATTTTCAATAATTCTCGAGCAGATTTGTCCCAAGAAAATTCGCGCGCGCGCAAAAGCGCTTGTTGGGCATAATCGCCTCTAGTTTTTTTATCGCGCGACAAAGTATATAAACTATCCGCAATTTCCTCGATTTTATCTGGATTAAACATCAGGGCGCTACCTAATGAAATCTCTTTGGTCGCTGAAACATTGGCGCACGCCACCGCCACGCCAGAGGCAAACGCCTGCAAAACCGGTATGTTAAAACCTTCAGCTTTGGTGGGTGAAACAAAAAACGACGCGCCTTGATAAAGCGCTGGCAAATCATCGGTTTCTATCGGTCCGCACATTAACACCCGATCTTTTAATCTGTTGCGTTTGATAATGTCTGGCAACTGATAATAATCCTCGTATATTTTTCTTTGAGGCGAAAAAACACCACCGGCTAAAATCAAATTCTCTGGAATATTTTTGCTAATTTTGGCAAACGCTAAAACTAAATTTTTTATATTCTTTCTCAGATCAAAACCACCCAGATAAAATATATATGGCTGGTGAATATGGTATTTTTCTAGCGCTTTTTCAATTTCTCCCAGTGGAATTTTTTTATCCAGCGCCTGATCATAGCCATTATAAATCATTTTGACCTTTTGCGGTGAAATCAAAAAATTTTTAATAATTTCTTCTTGGCTGGTGGCGCTAACCGTTAAAATTAAATCTGCTTTTAGGGCTGAATAAGCAATAAATTTTCTCAAAAACCGGGTGGAAAAAGAATAATTATAGCCCGGGAAAGTCCAAGGAACCGTATCGTGAATGCTATCAATCTGTCGCATATTTTGAAAAAGTAAAGAATAAACCGGATAAAAATGATGGACAAAATCACATTTTTCTTTGCGCGCGTCAGCCATTATTTGAAATTGCTCCCACCATAATTTAGCCAATGAAGCTCCCAAAAAATTACAAGGCGTTATCACTTTTATCGTAAAATTCTTGTTTAGCGAAATATCAACTTTTTTAGGGCAATAAACAATGTATTGATATTTGTCGTTAATTTTCGACAAAGCGGTCAAATAGCCAATCGTATATTCCCCAAACCCAGTGTATGGTCTAGTTAAAAAAAATCCATTGATACCAATTTTCATAACTTTCCTATTGCCTTTTTAATTCTTGTCAAACTTTCCTCTTTTCCTAGCGCCCAGGCGATTTCCGATGGTTGGGGTGAGTTTGCCAAGCCAGACAAAGCCACGCGACTACTCCAAAAAACATCGCCATTTGACAAATCGTTATTATCAACAATTTCTTGCAATGCTTCTCTAATATTTTTTTCATCTGCCCAAAAGCTGGCATCTTTTTCTGCTAAATTTTCTTTTATCAATTTTAATCCGTTGAGCGAATCCTTTAAGGTTGATTTTTTGAACACCAATAGCTCGGCGCTATAATCTGGCAATGTATGCAAAAATTTACTTTCCGCCTGATAATCAGCCAAGGTTTTAAACCGATCTTTCAAAATTGTTAAGTATTTTTTATGGACCTTTATTTTTCCATCAAAACTGCTGATTCGCTCCGCTAGCTCGCTTTGCCCCATATTTCTAATATACCAAGCATTAATACTTAAAAGTTTATCTTGATTAAAAATAGCGCCTGCCCTCTGGACCCTTTTTAAATCAAATTCTGTAATCAATTCGGATAAATCTAGTATTTCTTTTTCTTCTCTTGGATGAAAGCCTAAAAGCCCAAGCATATTGACCATGCTTTCTGCCAAAAAACCTTGTTTTCTATACTCAAGGAGCGATACCGCGCCTGCCCGTTTGGACATTTTGCTTTTGTCGGGCGCGAGTATCAAGGGTATATGCGCGTAACGAAGCGCGGGTAATTTAAGCGCCATCTGAATCAAAATTTGACGGGGGGTATTGGAAATATGATCTTCCCCCCGAATCACATCAGTTATTTTCATTTCGTAATCATCAATCACATTTGTCAGCAAAAATAAGGGCATCTTTTTTGAAGTAACTATAACAAAATCTTTTATTTTCGCTTTGGGAAAACAAATTTTGCCCCGAATAGTATCGATGAATTCAATTTTGTCTTTCGTCTTAACTGCGCTCACCTTAAGCCAAATCGCGCCATCAAGCTCATAGGTAAAACCATTTTTCCCAAGCTCGTCAATATATTTTTTGTAGATTAACAACCGATCTGTCTGCCTGACAACTACCCCGTCCCATTTAATACCTAAAAATTTTAAACCAGCGATAATGTCGTCTTCAAAGACCTTTTTAGATCGCTCTTTGTCCGTATCCTCAATTCTCAAATACATTTTTCCACCCTTTTTTTTGACAAATAAATAATTAAAAAGCGCGGTGCGGGCAGTACCTAAGTGTAAAAAACCAGTGGGTGAAGGGGCAATACGGGTTATTGTCATAATTTTACAAAATCCAAAATACAATAATACAGGTCAAATTTAAAATTCTTGATTCATCTATTGCTATTCTCTTTCCGCCTGTCATTCCCGCGCAATCATGTCCTGAGTCCCTCGGCTTTGCTCGGGATAAACTCCGTCGAAGGGCGGGAATCCAGGCAGGACTGGATCCCCAATCCGAAGCGCTTTACTTTCGGTTGAGTATGACAAGGGGTGTGTCATTCCCGCGCAAGCGGGAATCCAGTCGTTTTGTCTGGATCCCGCATCAAGTGCGGGATGACGGGAGGGATGGATCCTGCATCAAGTGCGGGATGACAAAAAGGACTGTGGATCCCCAATCCGAAGCGCTTCGCTTTCGGTTGAGGATGACAAGAGGGACAGAATGAAATTTTGCGTAAGTCGTGTAAATTCTAAAATCTATTCCCTTATAATCGCATCTTCTGTCAGTTCAATATTCACATCGTCCATTGCCAATATATGGACACGAACCATATTTTCAGGATAACATTTTGCAGTCGCCAAGTAAAGTTTTTGAAGCGTTTTTTGTTTGAAATAATGGACTTGCTCTTTGGCGCGAGCTAAGCTCTGCGCGCCCGCCACATATTTGACCTCAATAATACAAATTTCCTTGTGGCGGTTTTGAGCCAAAATATCAATTTCCCCAAACCCTAAATACCAGTTCCGTTTTAATATCTTGTATTTATTTTGACGCAAAAAAACACAAGCCCGATCTTCTGCTTGATTGCCAATAGCGCGATTGTTCATTTTTTAGTTTGTGTTGCGGACGGCTTGGGCTTTTCTGAATTTTTCCTCCAGCTCTTGTTTGACTTTGAGTTTAGCTTCTTTTTTAGCTTTGGCTACCAACTCTTTCTCCGCTTTAATTTTTTCTAGTTCTTCCTCGCCCAGCTTTTCCTCCCAAACTTTGGGCGCAGATTTTTCCTTGTTAAGCGTTATCTTGGACGATTTGATATTGCGCAGATAGTAAAGCTTGGCGCGCGCGACGCGCGATGACTTGACTCTTTCAATTTTAATGATGTTAGGCGAATGCAAAGGAAAAACAATTTCCACTCCGATTTGACCAGTGGCGATTTTTCGCACAGTGAAAGTCGCGTCCAAACCCTTGCCATGCTTGGTGGCTAAAACCACGCCCTCAAAAACCTGCACGCGCGTTTTTTTGCCTTCCCTAAAACTCTGATAAACCTTTATCCAGTCACCAGCATTGAGTTGGGCGGGATTATTTTTAAGATATTTCTGATTGTAGGCTAAAATCTTTTGATTCATAAAATAATTATAGCATTTTAAATAAATAAATCAAGCCTCTCTAACCCAAATTTGCCAGCCCGACGGGCTGGCAAATTTGGGTTAGGTATGAATATAAATATGGTAAAACCAAAAAAACCGGCGAGCGTAGGTGGCTTGGGACACCTGCGCTCGCCGGACGAACGACCGTGACAAGAGGTATGGAACATTCTTGCCACGATCCAGATACTACTCGCCCAATCATGGCTGAACCGGACGAGTAGTTTGGATACTGCCTTGCCAAGCGATAGGTCTGCTCAGCAAAGCAGTTTCTGACTAACCCGCGCCTGAAACGCGACAATCAAATGTCGCGAACATTTGATGTCGCCATGCGATGAGGACAACGATAGGCGCGGGCTGTGTGAGGGAGAATAATGCCAGCCCCCTCGCGAGAATTGCATGCGGGCTGGCTTCCCCCTCAAGCTGTTTGGGGGCTGGTCAGGTAGACGCAACGAGTCGCGCTACCTGATTCACAAAGTCAGAAAAAGTCAATGCCATGCCAGGCGTGGCTTTCTCTGGCAACGCAAGAACATTCACCCGATCGTTGCCAAAGTATTGGAACCAGACTTGCTCCCGCGCTAACTTAACAGCTAGCGGAAGATCGTCCGGAACCAAGCCTCCACCCATCACCAAGTCTACGACTTGGCGTGGCACCACACGCTTTCTGCCACTTTTTCCGTTTCGCATCCTCTCACCTCCTCTCGCTTTAGTCTCGCCCCGCCTGTTTCGCAACAGTCAAGGCGGAGACGCCCTGCCAAACCCTTTGCGAGGGAGGGGGTTAGTTTGGCTTTTTCTTACCACCCCGGTTTATGATTGCCCAGTGCTTCTTCTTTCCACTCCCCTTTCGGGGCGATCGGGATGGAGCACACAACCCCGGGGGAATCCGAACCCCGATTTTCTCGAGTTCCCTTACCTCTTCTCTCGAGATCTCTACAACTTTCGACACAAACCTCACTCCTTAAAGTACTCCCCTTCCTGCTTTGATTTTGCTTGAGCAATGGCTCAAACTTACCGGAAGGGTTGCCACAACTTTTGCGACATATTCATCTTCTATGCTAAATTATAAATTTTAAATGTTACACGACTTACACAAAATATCGTTTCATTCCTTTGTCATCCCCAACTGAAAGCGAAGCGCTTCGGATTGGGGATCCAGCCCTGCCTGGATTCCCGCTTGCGCGGGAATGACACACCCCTTGTCATCCCCAACCGAAAGCAAAGCGCTTCGGATTGGGGATCTAGAGATTATAGACTGGATTCCCGCCCTTCGACGGAGTTTATCCCGAGCAAAGCCGAGGGACTCAGAACATGCTTGCGCGGGAATGACAGAAGGGAAAATGTTGCGTAAGTCGTGATGTTAAATTTATAAAAAACAAAACAAATATCTCACAAAAATAATTTTAAATTGTCAAATTTCAGATTATATTCACCACTGTCTTTAATTTCAAGCTACCATCAAACCGTCTAATCTTTTTTTTCAAAAATTTAACCTGTCCGGGAATTTTAGCAAATAAAGTATCATCTCCCCCCCTGCCAACGCCTTTGCCGGCAAAATACTTACTGCCTCGTTGTCGTACCAAAATCATACCGACTTTGACATTCTCGCCCGCAAACTTTTTAATCCCGAGCCGTTTTGACTCAGACTCTCTGCCTAATTTTGAACTACCCTTAGCTTTAGTATGAGCCATAATAATAATTTAAAAATTAAAACGAAAAAAAATTAGACAGCTGACGCAAATCATTTTTCTCTTGGGGTGTCATCACTATCATCAATAAAAAATAAAATAAAAACTTAAAATACAATACAAAACAAATAAATAATTTTTAAGATTTTGTTTTTAGGTTTTTATTTTAATCCAATTTTACCCATTTATTTTACTTTTGTCAAGCGATAGGGTAAATTATTAATAGATTCCAAATCTAACATCTAATCTCTAACATCTATGAGCTTCGTCCACCTTCATACTCATTCGCATTATTCACTTCTTGACGGATTATCAAAAATCCCTGATTTAGTGAAAAAAGCCAAGGACCTGGGTCAAAACGCGCTTGCCCTCACCGACCACGGCGTGATGTATGGCGCGATTGAATTTTATAAAACCTGTGTTGCAGAAGGCATTAAGCCAATCATCGGCTGTGAAGTTTATGTGGCAGAAAAAAGTCGCCTGAAAAAAGATGGTAAAAAAGACAGCCAGTATTATCATTTGACGCTTTTGGCAAAAAATCAAATCGGCTATAAAAATTTGATCAAAATTGTGTCGGACGCGCACCTAAGAGGTTATTATTACAAACCGCGCACTGACAAAAAATATCTTTCCACCCACTTTGAAGGGCTTTTTGCTTTATCCGGTTGCCCAGGAGGCGAACTGCCCCAAACAATTATCCATAAAAATTTAGCCAAAACCATTGAAATCGCCCTTAAATACCAAGAAATTTTTGGCAAAGATAATTTTTATATTGAGATTCAACCGCACGAACATCTTCCAGAAATTAAAAAAATCAACGACGGACTGCGCGAGGTAGCAAAAAAAACTGGTATTCCACTTGTCGCCACCAATGACTCGCATTATTTAAACAAAGAGGATAAAGAAGCGCACGAAGTTCTCCTAAAAATCAATACCAGCAACAAAAGTGGCAAAGAAGAATCTGGGATGTCGCTCAAAGAATTTGATCTATATTTATTTTCTGAAAAAGAAATGCAAAAACGTTTTCCTGAAAATAGCGAAGCAATCGCAAACAGCCAAAAAATCGCTGATCAAATCGATCTGAAATTTGAATTTGGCAAATACTTTCTGCCTAAATTTAATCTGCCGAAAGGCGAGAAAACCGCCTATGACTATTTAGCCAAGCAAGCGCGCGCTGGTTTTGGTAAAAAATACGACCAAGCTAATAGAAAGGCTCAAAAACAACTGGAATATGAATTAACAGTGATTAAAACCACTGGCTTTGCCGATTATTTTTTGATTGTGGCAGACATCGTCAACTGGGCAAAATCTAATGGCATTTATACCAACACTCGTGGCTCGGCAGCTGGCTCTATCGTATCGTATTGCCTTAACATATCAAATCTTGATCCGCTCCAATTTAATTTGATTTTTGAACGGTTTTTAAATCCTGAAAGAATTTCTATGCCAGATATTGATGTTGATATTGCGGACGACCGACGGCAAGAAATGATAAACTACATCGTGCAAACTTATGGCAAAGACAATGTTTGCCAAATCATCACCTTTGGGGTGATGAAAGCGCGTATGGTGGTGCGGGACGTGACGCGCGCGCTTGGCTATCCATACGAACTTGGCGATCGCATCGCCAAACAAATTCTGATGGGACTCAATATTGAAACCGCGCTTGGGGCTAACCCGGACCTTCAAAAAATATATCGCGAAGACGAAGCCAAAAAAATCATTGATATGGGTAAAAAATTAGAAAATGTGGCGCGCCATGCTTCAACCCACGCAGCGGGCGTGGTCATCACCGAGGAACCCCTTGTTAATTATATTCCTTTGCAACGAACAACTGGCAACGAAGACACTGCCTCAACCCAATACCCGATGTACGATGTCGAACTTTTAGGGCTACTGAAACTGGACGCGCTGGGACTGAAAAATCTAACAATTATGAAAAATGCTTGCCGAATTATTAAAAAAGTTCACCATAAAAATATTGATATTTATCAGCTAGATTATAACGACCAAAAAACTTTTGAGCTTTTGCAAAACGGCGAAACCGTCGGCGTGTTTCAATTGGAATCGTCTGGAATGAGGCGCTACATCAAAGAACTTCAGCCCACTCACATCAATGATATTATGGCAATGGTGGCGCTTTATCGCCCTGGTCCAATGGAATATATTCCCGACTATATTGCTGGCAAGCATAAATTGAAAGAAATAAAATTACTTCATCCAAAGCTGGAAAAAGTTTTGGCAGATACTTATGGCATTGCGGTTTATCAGGAACAAATTTTACAAATCGCGCGCGAAGTGGCGGGATTTAGCTACGGAGAAGCTGATATTTTACGCAAAGCCATCGGTAAAAAAAATAAAAAACTCCTGCAAGCTCAAAGGAAAAAATTTATTGATGGCGCGGTGAATAACGGCACGGAAAAAATACTGGCAGGAAAATTATTTGACTTTGCCGAACCGTTTGCGCGCTATGGTTTTAATCGCGCGCACGCTGCCAGCTATGCGATTGTCGCTTACCAAACCGCGTATTTAAAAGCTAATTTTCCTGAATGTTTTATGGCAGCGCTTCTTACTTCGGACAAAAATAATTTGGATAAAGTTGCGATCGCAATTTCTGAATCGGAAAAAATGGGCATTAAAATTCTACCACCTGACATCAATGAATCATTCGTGGATTTTGGGGTGGTGGCAGATGACAAAAAAATTATCCGCTATGGCTTGGAAGCGATTAAAAGTGTGGGGCAAAAAGTGGCGGAAAATATCGTAAGCGAAAGACAAAAAAACGGACCGTATAAAAACTTGGAGGATTTTCTATCGCGGCACAAAGGGCAGACCGTCAATAAAAAAGTGATAGAAGCGCTGACAAAATCAGGCGCGCTGGACGCTCTATGCGAACGCAATATGGCGCTAGCTGGAATAAATGAAATTCTGCAATTTATCAAAGGGCAGAAAATAAATATTGGGCAAGCGGATCTTTTTGGCGACAAACTAGAAGTGGCGCATAAAAATTTGGTTTTGCCGGAAACCGCGCCTGCCTCGTCCAAGCAAAAACTGGCTTGGGAAAAAGAGTTTATTGGCATTTATTTGTCTGCTCATCCGCTGGATAATTATCGCGCGCTACTGGAAAAACAAAAAACAAAAATCAATGATTTAACGGAGAAAATGACTGGCAAAAATGTCAAAGTTTTAGGGCTGATTAGCACTTGCAAAAAAATCACCACGCGCAACAACCAACAAATGATGTTTTGCCGTTTGGAAGACTTGAGCGGAAATACCGAAGTAATTGTATTTCCAAAAATGTTAGAGGAAAACAACACGTTGTGGAGAAATGATAATATCGTGGCTATTTCCGGAAAAGTCAACACCAAGGATGGCGCAATTAAAATTATCGCCAATACTGCGGTTGAAGTGATTGACCAAAACGCGCTGAATGAATTTTTGAAAGATAATTTAACAAAAGAAAAAACGCAAATTACTTTAACGATTGACCACAGAGTGCCAAATGACGCGCTGGGCAAATTAAAAATTGCGCTGGAAAAATTTCCCGGTGATAAAAAGGTTCTGTTGCGCGTTGCGCAAAATGGCGGATATGCAGAAAAATACGCGCGCACTCATATTGTTATCAAGACAGAATTAGTTAACGAGCTCAAAGGAATTTTAGGGGAGAAAAAAATTAAAGTGGAATAAAATTAGTATTTATGTCTATTTAAAAATTCCACTATCCCCAACAGGGCGGATATGCCATGTCCGCTGGCGATAGCAATTTGTTTGTATGGGTGGTTAGTTACATCGCCAGCAGCAAATATCCGCGGATTTGAAGTGCGACCAACTGCATCAATGATAATCTCGCCAAATTTATTCTTTTTAACCGGCGCCAAATCGCTATTGGGCAATGAGCCGATATGAACCATCACACCCTTGACTTCAATAATGCGCGATTGACTAGTTACTAAATTTTTCATCGAAATACCACTTACCTGTTCCTCGCCTAAAATTTCTTTGGTTTGGGTTTGATACAAAATTTCAACATTGGCTTTTTTTTTCAAATTGTCAACCAAGACTGTTTCGCCATTAAATTCCTGATTGAGGTTTATCATTATCACTTTTTTGGCAATGCCTGCCATCATCATACCAGCTTCCAGCGCTGTGTTGCCACCGCCGATAATCGCCACATCTTTTTGACGAAAAAGCGGACCGTCGCAAGTGGTGCAATAAGTAATCCCCTTGTGGTCAAGCTCTGTTTCGCCCGGAATATTTAATTTTCTAGGATGCGCCCCGGTGGCAACCAAAGCTATTTTTGTATTAAATACTTTTGCGCCAACAAGCTTTAATCCATCTTTTATATTTTCAATTTTCTTAATTTTAACCCCCTCTTCAATGTCAACTTGATTAAATTCCAAATGCTCGCGAAATAATTTTGTCAGTTCGATTCCATTGGTTTTTTTAATTCCGGGGTAATTTCCCACCTCGCCACTTTGCGCTACTTCTCCGCCAAAACTTTCGCAAACGAGTTTAAACTTTAAGCCATGGCGCGACGCATACACGCCAGCCGCTGTTCCAGCCGCTCCGCCTCCAATAATGATTAAATCGTATTGCATTTTTATTTGATTATCTTTTTCCTAAATCCACCTCAATCTCAGTGCCAGCGAATTCTGAGGCAGTGTGGGTTATTTTTTTTTGCAGTTCGCCCGGATCTGGCACATCTATTAGTTTGATAATACTATTTTCATTGCCACTACCAGATATTTGGATTACGATATCGCCAAAATCAAAAATTGTGCGCACTAAACCTTTGACATCTTGGGTTACATTAACGATTTTATCTAGCGCTGATTCTGATACTCGACGAGAAAAAAAACCCCTTTGATCCATACTAATTACTCTATCCGATGAAATAATATAAATACTATGATTGTAGATAAACCAGCATCTGGAAAAATAAACTGCGCCAATAATACCTGTGATAATCGTTATGTAGCTTGTCACTGATGAAAAACCGAATTTCAAAAACAAGCCAAAAATAAGTAGCGCGACTGCTAAAATTATCAGCCCCATCTTGCTCATAACGAGCGGGTGCTTGCGTCCAAAATTAATGACTTGTTCTTTAGGCTTTTGTCCTTCAAAAGTGATGATTTTATCTGGCATCTTTTTTTGATCTAATAAATTTCATACTAAATAAAAATGTGGCGATTGCCACCATCAGTAGTATTAACCCAAACATTGCCTGCAATTTTCCGGCTGTTTTTGTGGTCAAAGCTATCATACCAAAAATTGCCGAAATTGCATACATAACTAAAACCGTCTGTCGCTGGGAAAAACCAGCATCTAAAAAACGATGATGCAAATGCATTCGGTCTGCGGTCCACGGAGTTTTTTTATTGAGAATACGGCGGGCAATCACCCAAAACGCGTCTAAAATTGGCAGTCCCAGGACAAGGGCGGCGGTAAATAATTTTCCGCCAGAGACAATTGCAAAAGTCGCTAGCATAAAACCTAAAAATTGACTGCCTGAATCGCCCATAAAAATTTTGGCTGGATTAAAATTAAAAATTAAAAATCCAAGCAGGGCGCCGGCTAAAACCAGCGCTAAAATCGCGGTTGATGTTTGGTTGATATAAGGCGCCAGCGACAAAAAAGCCAGCACCAAAGTCGCGATAAATCCAACACCAGTGGCGAGTCCGTCCGCGCCGTCAAGCCAATTTACCACATTAACAATCAGCACGATCCACAGCGGAACAAACAAGTATGTCCACCAACCAAGCTCGATATTTAATCCGCCCAACGGATTGGCAAACCAATGAATTTTAATACCAAATAAAACCAGCGCCAATCCGCCGAAAATTTGAAATATAATTTTTACGCCCGGTTTTAGCCCTTTTATATCGTCCCACAAGCCTGAAAAAAACAAAATTGAAGCGCCAACAAATACGCCCAGCAAATTTTTATCGATGCCCCAAATTTTTTCCTGAACAAAAGTTAAGCTCTGAGAATCCGCTAAATACATTATTATAATAATCAGCCAAAAAGAAATAAACATCGCGATACCGCCGGCGCGCGCGATTGGTCTAGAATGAATTTTGCGCTTAGACGGTTGGTCAACCCAGCCGAAAACCTGGCAAAGTTTAATGACTTTGGGAGTTAAAAAAAACGATGATAACGCGCCCAACATAAAAATTATTAGTCCATACCAAAATTGATTTGTTTGCATAAATTTATTTTATCAAATACCCAAATTAAATCAAACCGTCACCAAAGCCCGCCCTAAAACATTATTTTAACTGTAAATTGCAAAAGCATATTTTTGGGACGCGCTCTACCTAATACCAAACTTCCAACCCCTGGGGCTGGAGATTGGCAACTATCGGCATAGTAATAATATGTTTAGATCACAAAATCAAAATCTCGGCGATCATACGAGCGCACATCTTTTTTATCAAACCAATATGAAATTTCGTGAGTGGCTTCCTCTGGAGTTTCAGACGCGTGCACTAAATTGTAAATCGCCCGTTTTTCAAAATTAGCCAGCGCTGGCGAATCAACCGAATAATCGCCACGGATCGTGCCCATATCAGCCATAGAAGGCAAAGTTGCTCCGCAAATTTTTCGCGCCATATCAACTGCGTGCACCCCCTCAACCACTATTTTTACCACCGGACCCTGGGACATAAAATCAAGTAGCCAACCCCGCACCATTTGTCCAATTTTTTTTAAATCAGCCGTGCCTAGCTCTTTTTCTAAATCATAACCGTATTTTTCATAAGTGCCAGCTGTTTTCTCGCCAAGGCGAGTAATCCATTTTTCGTCCTTTGGATAATGCCCGTCAATTTTTTCATGACTTGCCCATTCCATTTTAAGGGCGATAATTTTTAACCCGCGCTGTTCAATTCTTTGGATAATATCGCCAATTAGCCCGCGCACCACGCCATCGGGCTTGACCATCACAAAAGTTTTTTCTTGTTTGGGATGTTTGTTCATTTTACTCCTTGATAATCTACTTTAATTGTCTTTAATATTTATTTTACAATCACCAAATTTTCTTTTTTAAAATCAAAAAATTGTTTGGCTAATTTGATTATATCATTTTGACTAACTTTTTCAATCCTCTCTATGACCTGCTGTGGTGAAAGCACTTCTTTTTGTAATAATTCCTGCCCTAAATAATACTGCGCTATATCCAAACTGCTTTCCAGTCCAAGTGAAAATTGACCAATAAAATTGTCTTTAGCGCGAGAAAGCTCTGACTCTAAAACTTTTTCACTGGCTATTTTTTTAATTTCTCGACGAATTGCCCCAATACCATCGTCCAACTTATTTTTATTTAGCCCGGCTCGCACTGCCAAATAACCATTATCTAAAAACAGCGAACTTCCACTTGACACGTAATAAGCCAGTCCACGTTTTTCCCTCACCTCAACAAACAAGCGCGATGACATCATACCACCCAAAATATTTTCAAGTATCTGCAATGTAAAACGGCGCGGATCGCTAATCTCAAAGGTAGGAAAACCAAGTATTATATGAGCTTGGTCGATATTTTTTTGAAAAGTTTTTATCTGCTTTTTGGGTTTTATTATTTGAGGAACGAATTTTCGCGCGTCAGTATTTTTATAGTTTTCTAATTTTTCCTTAATAAAATCTGTTAACTTTTTATCGACTTTCCCTGCGATCGCAACAACAATGTTTTGCGCCATATAATTGTCTTTGATAAATTTTTGCATATCTTTTTTTTGAAAACTGGCGATGGTAGATTTTTCGCCGGCAATCGAATGCGCCAAACTATGCCCCTCAAAAATCAATTTCTGAAATTCTTGCGTTGCTTTGGCTTGCGGCATATCTTCGTACATATTGATTTCTTCACTAATGACTGCTTTCTCCTTGGCAATTTCTTCCTCTGGTAAAGTATTGTTTAAAAATAAATCAAGCAAAATCTCGGCTGATTCAAGCGATTTTTCGCAGGACGAATGCACATAAAAACTAGTAAATTCATTTGAAGTAAAAGCATTGTAATGGCTACCGAGCGCGTCCAAATCTTTAGACACATCAATATAGCTAGGTCGTTTTTTTGTCCCTTTGAAAAACATATGCTCGATAAAATGCGCCATACCAAATTGCATTTTTGATTCGTTGCGACTGCCTGCGACTACGCCAATTACCATC
>Ga0210006_1000358_pt1 | contig 37270 bp, 33 predicted proteins | sample CryGey02umfilter_2_FD_185452 | JGI IMG/M metagenome (GOLD analysis project Ga0210006, IMG submission 185452) | Groundwater microbial communities from aquifer in Utah, USA - Crystal Geyser 4/10/14 0.2 um filter (SPAdes) (version 3) | ecosystem: Environmental > Aquatic > Deep subsurface >... | reverse complement strand
GTCCAAAAAACTGGTCGAACTAAAATTGTTCAACATATTGTTCAATCTGGGGATACCTTGGGGGGTATTGCTGAGGAATACGGCGTCAGTGTGTCCACTGTTCTTTGGGCTAATGATTTGTCGGTTCGTTCTATACTTAAGATTGGGCAATCATTAGATATTTTACCAGTTGAAGGCTTGGTGCACGTTGTTAAAAAAGGAGATACAGTCAGTAAGTTGGCCAGCTTGTATGATGCAGAGGCAGACCAAATTATTGAATACAATAGACTTCAAGCCAATGGTGCTGATATTGTTATTGGTGAGAATTTGGTTATTCCTGGTGGAGTGAAGTCTGAACCAAAAAGTACCTACATACCACCACAATCTTACGATGTTCTTAGGGGTGTTTCTGCCCCACCACCTTCTGTTGAGTCTCCTGCTGGCTCTGGCTATATTTGGCCAGCGAATGTCCGTACTATTACTCAGTATTTTGGTTGGCGTCATACAGGACTTGATATTGCAGGGCCAGTTGGTTCCTCTATATATGCAGCTAAGTCTGGAAAGGTAATTACTTCTCAAGATGGTTGGAATGGGGGGTACGGTAATTATGTTATCATTGATCATGGCGGTGGTGTGCAGACTCTGTATGGCCATAGTTCTAGACGTTTAGTTAGCGTTGGTGAACAGGTGAAACAAGGACAAACGATTGCTTTGATTGGCTCCACTGGTAATTCTACTGGACCACATTTACACTTTGAAGTGAGGGTGAATGGCAGACGAAGTAACCCATTGCAATATATACGTTAGGACAAAACACAAGATTACACATATAAATAGACAAAAAATACCAATTTTGGTATTTTTTTTATAATATAAAAATAGTGTGAATTACATCATGGCCAATAGTTTTTACGCAAGTTTAACAAAATATAATTCATACCGCTTTTTAATAATATAATGTTTTTTCACTATTCCACTTTTGCTCGATACTGCAATGCTTCTGCTACGTGTGTTGTTTCGATGTTGTCCTTGTTATCTAAGTCGGCAATTGTTCTAGACAGTTTGAGTATACGGTGATAACTTCTGGCGGAGAGATGCATTTGTTGGACAGCTTGCTTTAGTAGGTTGATTGATTGATCATTGAGTTTGCAATATTCTCGGATTTCTCTATTTTTCATTTCGCTGTTTGTTGTATGGATGGTTCCTACAAATCGTGCTGTTTGTCTGTCCCGAGCTTTTTCTACCCTGTGTCTTATCTCGCTACTCGGTTCACCAAGTTCATACTTGCTAAGTTTTTCAAATTTGACTTTAGGTACCTCAACATGCAGATCAATGCGATCAAGAAGTGGACCACTTATTTTTTTCTGATATCTAGCTACTGACATTGGTGAACAAATGCAATTTCTATCTGGGTCACTAGCATAGCCACAAGGGCAAGGATTTTGGCTGGCAACCATTGTAAATCTGGCTGGGAAAGAGATAGTGCCTTGTGCTCTGGAGATGGTGATGACACCATCTTCCAATGGTTGACGGAGATTTTCTAGGACAGTGCGAGGAAATTCTGGAAATTCATCCAAAAACAACACTCCGCGGTGAGCTAGGGAGATTTCACCTGGGCGAGGAAATTTTCCGCCACCAACCAGAGCCACTCCACTAGCGGTATGGTGGGGAGAACGAAATGGTCTGGTGGTCACCAATGGTTTGTCTTCTGGTAGAATACCAGCCACCGAGTATATTTTTGTCACTTCTATAGCTTCTTTGATTGTCATTTTTGGTAGGATGCTCGGCATAGTACGAGCCAAGAGGGTTTTACCTGAACCAGGGGGTCCAGAAAGGAGTATGTTGTGGGCACCACTAGCCGCAATTTCCATGGCACGTTTTACAAATTCTTGTCCTTTGACATACTTCATGTCCATCTCATAATTGTTTTCTACAAACCATTCTTCGATTGGTTGAGGGGGCACAGGGAGAATTTTATTTTTGCCAGTCAAATGGTTGATTACGTCTTGAAACTTATGAACAGGGTAGGTATCAATTCCTTGGATCAGGCTGGCCTCGTTGGCATTGACAGCTGGAATAAATAATTTTTTGTAGCCATGCTGTTCAGCAAATATCGCCAATGGCAAAATACCATTGGTGTGACGCAGTGTCCCGTCAAGAGCCAGCTCACCTACGAAGAGGGCATCAGACAAATCAGTATCAATTGGTCCTTCAATAGCGATGTACATACCGACGGCCATGGGTAGGTCATACATACTACCTTCTTTTCGGACACCAGCCGGGGCTAAGTTAATGACAATACGAGAGTTGTTGGGGAATTTCAGATTAGTATTTTTCCAAGCTGTCCTGATACGTTCTTTGGCTTCTTGGATGGCTGTATCTGGTAGACCGACAATTTGGTAGCCTGGCCAGCTACCAGCCACGTCTACTTCTACTGTGATTGGGGTACATTCCAGACCAAGGACTGCAACAGAGTTTATTTTTGTGAACATATAATATGTACGAAATTACGAACAGCACGAAAGATGTAAACTAATTAAGTTCGTATGTTTATTATACCATAAATAAAAAATACCACGTTTGGTGTGGTATTTTTATATGGTAAGTAAGTCTATCTAATTGTTTTTTTTACTGCGTTTACGGCCTCTGTTAAGGTTATTTTTGCAGGCTGCTGTACCTTTAATGCCGCAAATGTATTGTGTGCTGTTGCCTCCGTCAATAGGCCTGCTAGCCTCAGGGCTTTAGCCTGCTGGCCTTCACTAAGATTTTCCAATAATCCCTGCTCGTTAGAGGACAAATTGTTGATGACAGTTTGTATATCTGTGCCCTGTTCCTCCATACCGAGTGTTCTTTCTGACATATTTAACAAAAGTTAATTAAATTAATTATTTTCTACTTTTGGTTTATCCAATAATTCTGGCTCTATTACTTTTTCTCCTTCCGTAATCCTCACTACATCTTTGTCAATTTTTCCGAGCTCTTTGTAGGCTGTATTGTAATGATTAACAGTCGTGGTCATGCTCATCCCTAGTTTTTTCATGTAGTCTTCATACGCCGCAATATGCTTGCCGAGCATCTCGACATTTTTGCGAATTGATTTAGCACCCTCTTCTATTTTGAATGCACGCAATCCTTGGAGTACTGTTTGTAAATAGGCGGCAAAAGTTGTTGGTGATACTATTATAACTTTTTTTTCATTGAAAGCATAGTCTATTAGGTTTCTAGTATTTATTTTTACTGCCCCAACTTCGTTGACAAGCAGATCATAATAAATAGCTTCTGATGGGATAAACATGAAAGCAAATTCAAGAGTACCATCTTTTGGTTTGATATATTTTGCTGTTTCATCTATTCGTTTTTTGAGATCATTTTTGAATTCTATTTCTAATTTTTCTTTTTGATTATCATCAACCGCATCTATCACGCGTCGGTAATTGTCTAGTGAAAATTTGGCGTCCACTGGGATATTGCCATCCTTAGTAATTATAAGTGCATCTACTGTATCGCCATCGGGGAATTCATATTGCAAATGGAAACTTCCTGGGGGTAACATATTTTCCAACACAAGTTTTAATCCTGCCTCACCAAGATTTCCTCTTTGTTTTTGACTTTTCAAAACTTTTTCTAGATTAGAAAGTTGTTCAGAAAACCCAATAACTTGCTGATTTGTTTTATCAAGTGTAGTCAGTTTTTCTGTGATGTCTGTGATGATTTTGCTACTTTGCGCAAATTGTCCTTGAATGGTTTTGTGTATATTTTCTTGTGCTTCCCCAACGGTTTTGTGGGTGTCAGACATTTTTTGATCCATGGTTTTATTTAGTTCTTGCATCTGTTGTTGTAAAAGCAAAAACATGTTTTGTTCACCTTCTTTTGGCTTATTTTGTGCTTGGAGTTTGTTATATAAGAAAAAGAGAACCACGAGGGTGGTGATTAGTAATAACGTAAGGATTACAAGGAGGGTGGTTTGCATAAGATTGGTTAGCTTTTGTTAGCCTAGTATAACAGTGTGTCCAGTCTATTTCAAGTGGTCGTATTTGGTTTTTTTTATAAAACCCCCTCTACAAAATAGAGGGGGTTTTTATTTTTTTTATTTTTTTGATCGTGTCTATCTGATATTATTTCCTAATTTAGAAATAAATTGTTCAAAAATAGCTCCGTCAAAGACACTGTCAGCTGGGACAGCTTTGAGTTGGCTTAAGATAGTTTGTCCAGCATTGCCATCAATGAGAACTTTGTTATCCCAATTCACACTCATTTGAATAAGTCTATCTGCGTCTGTCAGAAAGAAGAACATTCTTCCGTATTTGATGAATGATTCTCCTGTGTCATTTTGACAGACTTCATTGTAGGTGAGAACGACACCATTTTTTCCGTCAATTTTGTATGGTGCAACACTATATCCCATTCCATCGTAGGTGGAAGGAAGTATTGTTTCGTATACCCCACCTTTTACTTGTTGCCAAGCTTTGTAACGTGGATCAAGAAGTTTACAATTACCTGGCTCTGCTACTTTTTGGTTGACACGAAGTTCAGCTATCTGCGTGGCTGTACTCGTGAGGTCTGCTTCTGTGTCATTACTGTTACGACTATATGCATCAGCATCATACTCAACAATGTCTATTGCTTCAATCTTTGTTTCTGGGTTGTCGCCAGTGGTGATGAGTTTGTAATTTGGATCGTCTTCTGCCATACGTATGCGTGCTCGTTCACCAGATGCGAAGGGTTGTGTGCTTGGCCATACATTTGGCAGATGCATATCAAATGTAAACTCTTCTGCTGGTTTTAGTTGCCAACCATCCTCGTCAAATCCTTTGAGTGCGGTAGCAACATGATTATCGTCTTCTAGAACGGCAGAACCTAATGCTTGACTACAGACAAATACATATTTATCAAATTTTCCAGTCATCTTAAATTCTTGGTTGTATCCATCTACCCAGATATCGTTAAGTTCTGTTCCTGCGTATGCTGTCGGCACGCTAGGATTATATTTTTCTTCGATTGTTTTGTCTTCGATCCTTGTGTAGTCTGTCTTGCCTTCTGTGCGCCCTGCTTTCCAGGCTACTTCCCATTCTGCTCCAGTACTTGGGTAATATTCTCTTACCCCGTCACGACAAATTATAGGATCCTTAGTCCAAATTTTATTTGAGTATTTGAATGCACCTGTTCCAGATGGTTCGACTGTAACATCAAGACCAACATACCCATGATCAAGTGCAGTGCCTTTGGGAGCAGGAAAAGATCCTTGATAAACGTTTTCTCCAGATCTAGTATTTTTGTAATTCACTTTAGCTAGTTCTGCAACTGCAGTGCTGTATGATACAGAAATAGAAGTTGTGCTGTCTGGTGCGGTATCTGTAGTTGTATCTGTAGTGGTTTGACTAGTTTCATCTGTAGTTGTTTTTGGATCTGCTACTTCATTTTTTGTATCTGTACTTTCTTCTGCCATCTTTTCTTCTAGTTGTTCGCCGATAGAATAATATTTAGTTTGGTCTGCAGGCAGTTCAATAATTTCTTTGTTCCATTTTTCACCAAATAAAGCCTTGGCCGTTTCTTGATTTGGAACATGACGAAGAACTTTACCTTCTTCTAAAGTATATACCTTAGTGTCAGATGGAAATTTGATCATTTTTGTGCCAGCTTTTGGGGGCATTGGTTCTCCTACAGTTAGGCTAGATAGGTCAGTCACGACTACAGCTTCAAAGTTACTGTAGTATGTATGAAAGATTCGGCTGTTTAAAAATGGTCGAAGTATCCCATTTTCAACTTTATAGACAGCCGAGCTGTCTGTAGATTTGGCCAGCTGGCCATCTGTGAGAGCGTGTGCGCTCCCGACTCCCACAAGTAGGGTGACTGCAAATATTGCAAGTCCTGTGGCAATACGATTGATCGATTGCATAGTTATAAAATTAAATTGAACCACGGTATTTTGGTATACACTTTTTTAAAGTGTATTAACTCCGTAATCCAAATAAATTAAGGGCAAATATCGTAAAGTACTAGATATTTGCAAGAGCAATTATGACTCATATAATACGATATATTCATAATAAATGCAAGCCATTGTTATGTTAATAATGTGTTTATAACAAAAAACCACCCTATATTTATTAGAGAGTGGTTTTTAGTGTTGAATCAATAAATAATAGTGTTAAAAACAATTAAGTTTGTTGGTATACGGCCTTTTGTTTCATTGTGACACAGAATATAGTGCTAATAGCAATAATAAACAGAGTTGAACTTACTATCCAGATCGGTTTATCTATAATATTTCCATAGACGAAGAGTGGAATACCGACGATAAAGGAAACTAGTATTCCCCAAAACACACCTCGTTCGTCTAGTTTTTTCCAGTATAAGCTTAGGATTGTCGGTACGACGACACACGCCGCAATAGTGTTGAATACCCACCAGAGATGCTTTAGCCCAAAGCCTGGAATATACAAAACACCAAATGCTACCAAGAGACCGACTATGGTGACGCCAACCATTGCTTTTCTTGCTGATTTGATGGCATCTGTGTCTAGAGTAGTAGATTTTTTTATATCTGTTACCCAGAGCGAACTAGCCGCCGCAAGTCCTGAATCAAGTGTCGAACTTAATCCCGCCAAAAGCATTACAATGAAGAGATACACTGCCCAATGTGGCAACAATGATGTGATAACTTGTACCCCAATCATTGAGACATCAACTCCATCAGGAAGAGAAATGCCAAGTGTGGGATTTGCGGCCAGAAAACCTAAGGTAGAAAGAGCAATAGGGACGATACCAAACATGACTGCCCCAGCTAGAAAAGATTTTTTTAACTCTTTTTTCTTAATAGCAAAGGCTCTTTGCCAGTATTGTTGATCAGATATTGCTCCAGCTATTAACCCAATCGATGTAACAATACCAAATGAAAAGGCTACGCCAGGATCAAAGATATTTTTTATACCAGCTAATCCGCCAATTCCAGCCATAATCGCTGACGTACCACCTCCAACAGACCATGTCATTGGCAAAATTAGAGCTCCGATAGCAAAGATTAGAACTAGTTGCACCACATCAGTGATAACAGATGCTCTAAGCCCGGAAATAAGCGTGTATGTGAGGGCAATAATGGCCAATATAGGCATTGTGATAGTTAACGAGATGCCAGTGAGGAGCGATACAAAACTTCCTCCAGCAAAGAGCTGTACAGTAATGGCCATCAATTGGTAAAAAAAGTAAGGAAATAAGTAAATTCGGTGCACTCTCTTACTTTTCAATCTCTCTTGTATATACTGCGGTAGAGTAAAACCTTCAGGCAGTTTTTCTCGGATCTTTGGAGCTAATATAGCAAATATTGCTAAGGCCACTATATTTGGTGCGGTAAACCAAAATATACCAGCCAGCCCTGTTTCGTATGCCATTTGTACTGAAATAAATAGCGCAGGTGCCCATAGCCAAGAGGCTGCAATACTTGCTCCACCAGATTTCCAGCCGACTTCACGACTGGCCAACAAAAATTCTGTTTTGGTGTTAGATGCTCTTTTTTTCGCAAAATAGTAAGTTAGGGCAGTCATGGTTATACCAAATCCAATAAGGGAGATAAGCCCTGATGTTTGTGATATATAGAACATATATTTATTTTAGTAAATTATTTTTTGTTTAATAAATTAATTAATTTCTTTTTACCTTTTTTTATTTTAGATTTCTGTACTGGGGTGAGTTTGCTGTTCTTCAATTTTGTGATAGTTTCATCTAATTTTTCATATATTTTGTACACAGATCCTTTTGTCATATGGCTATTGATTAATTTGTAAGAAGAATATATAATATATTCAACGAGTGGCATATAACACCACGTGGTGGTAGTTACCACCATTCAATATAAAATTGGCTTATTTAAGCCAATAAAGATACACACACAGTTATTTTTGTGAATCTAAACAAAACTACTTAATTAGTGTAAAGATATTTGTTATGCATTTAGATACTCTGGTCAGTATTGGTTTGTCCACAAATGAGGCCAAAATATATGAGACTTTATTAGTACTTGGAGAAGCCACGGTAAACGATATTTCCACCAGAAGTAAGATTCATCGACGCAATATTTATGACACGATGGTGAGGTTGACAGAAAAGGGTCTGGTTTTTCAAGTTATTGGTAGAGGTGAAAATGTCTACAAACCAGTAGACCCTGCCAAGTTGGGCGAGCTAATAGACGAAAAGAATCGACAATTACAGAAAATAATGCCTGATTTGCTAGATGAGTATAATAGTAAGCCCCAACTTGAGGCCGTATACTTCTACAAAGGAATTGAAGGGTTTAAGAACTATTTACGAGATATTTTAAACAGTGGTGAAGACGCCTATTTCATAGGTGCCAAAGGAGCATGGTTTGACCCTAGGCTAAAAGTTTTTCTAGATAAATTTTTGGTAGAAGCCAAAAAAGAAGGCGTACTTTATCGACATCTATTTGATTATGAAGTCAAAGCTCAGATGTCAGAAGTATGGAAGACTGTTGGCAAGCCTTATAAATTTTTACCAAAAAAGTACTCCACGCCTAGTATGATAGATATTTTTGGAGATCATGTGGTGTCTTTTACAGGAGCTGGTTTAGGCAAGATTAGTGAGGACATTTCCATTTTCGTGATTGTGAATAGATCTTTAGCCACCAGCTACAAAACTTGGTTCCAGTTTATGTTTGATTATTGTCCAGATGTGGGATAATTATCTTGCTATTGAAATTATATGCAGAGTGTAGTAGGATTGTTTCACATGGAACAATGGCCCTGTAGTTCAATGGATAGAACAAGACACTCCTAACGTCTAGATCCAAGTTCGATTCTTGGTGGGGCCACAATTAAGTAAGTTAAAATTTTGGAAGTTACTAAAGTCCTAAAAGTATACACTATTGTATACATCTATAATCAGGATTATTCTAGTAAATCAGAAAATACTCCGACAGGAGTATTTTTGTTTCACATGAAACAATTTTAATTCCCCGATGCTTGCATCGGAAGAATAAAATTTCTTTGGTGATACCTCGTCAGCTTGTTGCGAGGTAATTCATTTCATTTTTGTTATTGATGTTTTATATGAAACATTTGTGGTGTGTTGCATTGATAACTTACAAGTATATATTATATAATATAATGTACGACACTATTATTTATTATATATTAGATAAATTTTTCATAAATTAATAATATTTTAGACTTGCAAAGCTTGGAAGTAGTCCATAGGTCTATAATTGTCTGTGGGAATGTAGTATAAATATAAGTGCCCACACACATTGACGTACCGTAGACATTTTGGTATAATTTTGTATATTTTATGGACTCATCACTCAGCCTCCCGACTTTGGTTGGGACTCCATTCTATCGGGCTGGAGTGAGACCACAACAAAGTTTGGACTAAAATTCACAATGGGCCTGTAACTCAGCTGGCTAGAGTGCCCCGATGACCATCGGGGAAGTCATAGGTTCAAATTACAAAAAAATAAAATTCACAATGGGCCTGTAACTCAGCTGGCTAGAGTGTCGCCATGGCATGGCGGAAGTCAGGGGTTCAAATCCCCTCAGGTCCACGAAATATTTGATAAGCAAAATTATGGATGGGTTTGTATATATCATCTACAGTGAGAAGAATGATAAATATTATGTTGGTAGTACGATAAATATTGACAACAGGTTGAATGAACATAATTCTGGTAGAAATAAATCCACCAGAAGTGGAATTCCTTGGGAAATTAAGTTTTATTTCAGGTGTGGTGCTGTAAGAACTGCCAGACAGATAGAGCACAAAATAAAAAAGAAAAAAAGTAGAAAGATTTTGGAACAGATAATAAAAGATCAAGAGATAAAAATGAACTTATGACTCGGTTGACTCGGTTGACTCAGCTGGCTAGAGTGCCCCGATGACCATCGGGGAAGTCAGGGGTTCAAATCCCCTCAGGTCCACTACCTAGCTTTTCTCTGTTCTCTGTTCTCTGTTCTTCGTAGCACAAACATTTTTTATCAACACACCATTTTTTTTTGATTTTATTATGTTGGCACTAGAAATAGACAACTTCACCAAAAAATATGGTGACAATGTCGCTGTTGACAATATCTCTTTGTCTGTTAAACCGGGAGAATTTTTTGGTTTTCTTGGCCGCAATGGTGCTGGTAAAACCACAACCATTAGTTCGATTACTGGGATTGGCAAAATAACTAGTGGAAACATTAAGATTTTTGGAATTGACGTTGAAAAAGATTATCGCATGGCTCGTCGTAAAGTAGGGTTATCGCCACAGGAGTTTAACGTGGATATTTGGGCTAAAGTAAAAAATATACTTTGGTATAACGGCGGGTATTATGGTATGACTGGTAAAGAAAGAGAAAAAAGAATCACAGAATTATTGAAAATTTTTGAATTGGAGGATCATAAAGACAAAGAATTTCGACAACTTTCTGGAGGACTCAAAAGAAGATTGATGTTGGCACGTGCTATGATGCATGATCCTGAATTATTAATTCTTGACGAGCCAACTGCTGGTGTTGATGTTGAGCTTCGTCATGAACTTTGGAAGTATTTGCGTCGTATTAACGAAGAAGGAGAGACTATTTTTTTTACTTCGCATTATCTAGAAGAAGTAGAAGAATTGTGCAATCGGGTTGCTATTATCCATGATGGAAAAATAATTGTGGATGCACCAAAAGAAGATTTTATTAAGGATGGAAGTTCGCTAGAGCAAAAATATTTGGAGTTGACATCGAAAGAGCAGTGAACATGCAAATTGCAAATATCCGAATAATGTTCCTAGATTATTATATAAATTTTTTAAGTTGTAGTGTTTTTGAGTATTCGTACATTCGAACCATTTGCAATTTGTATGTTAAAAAATATGAACGTCATCGGTCTCAAAACTTTCATCTACCAAGAAATCCAGCGCTTTACTAGAGTTTGGATCCAGTCTTTGGTTAGCCCGTGGATCAATGCTCTTTTGTATATCTTAGTTTTTGGCGTGATTGTCGGCGCACGCATTCAGCTGATTTCTGGGGTGAGATATATTGATTTTGTTTTGCCTGGTATCGTCATGCTTAATATTATTTCGTCTGCTTATATGCAGGGTTCTTTTGGATTATATTTCAAACGCTTTGCTCGCCATATTGAGGAATTGTTGATTGCTCCTTTTTCACATCTTGAAATGTTGATGGGATTTTTGGTGGCCTCGGTCTTGCGTGGTTTGATTGTCGGATTTGGGGTGTATGTGATTGCCTTATTCTTTACCACTTCCACTATTTCTCACGTCTTTCTGTTTTTATTTTATAGCATTTCTGTGGCGACTATCTTTTCATTGGTCGGTCTGATTGTTGGGTTGTGGTCCAATAATTTTGAAGAAGTGTCCATTTTGAATACTTTTTTAATCATGCCACTTACTTTTTTGGGTGGAGTTTTCAATTCTGTTTCGATGCTTCCAGAAAAAGCCCAAATATTTGTACGACTCAATCCCTTTTTTTATTTTGTAGATGGTCTTCGATACTCCATGATTGGGATTAGTGAGGCTAATGTGTGGGTTGGGTTGGCCATTATTTTTGGTTTGATTTTTGGTTTGGGGTGGGTAGTATGGTATTTATTTAAAATTGGTTGGAGACTTAGGACTTGAGAATTTACAATTTAAAAACAATTTCCAATTCTAAAATGATTCAAATTTTATTTTTCTTTATTAAAATTGTTTGTAAACTAAAAATTTCAAATTTCAAATTGTAAACATTATGCTTTCAATCGGAATCGTCGGTTTACCAAATGTGGGGAAATCAACCCTCTTCAACGCTCTCACTCGAAGCAAACAAGCTGACGCTCAAAATTATCCTTTTTGTACTATCGAACCAAACGTTGGTGTTGTTGAAGTTCCTGACGTTCGACTTCAAAAGTTATCAGATGTTTCTAAATCAAAAAAAATAATTCCGACTGCCATTGAATTTATTGATATTGCCGGGATTGTCAAAGGTGCTTCGGAGGGTGAGGGTCTAGGCAATAAGTTTCTCTCACATATTCGAGAAGTCGATGCTATTGTTCAAGTTGTGCGTTCTTTTGAAGACAGTAATGTAACCCATGTTCATAACAAAGTTGATCCGAAGGGCGATGCGGAGATAATCAATTTGGAATTAGTTCTCGCAGATTGGCAGACGGTGAGCAAAAGGCTGGAAAAAGTGACAAAGGAGGCAAAGGGTGTAAAGGCAAAGGAAATGACTGTTGAACTTGGGGTGTTAGAAAAACTTAATATCCAAATGGAAGCTGGAAAACCAGCACGGTTGCTAGAATTTATCGATGATGAAGAATTGATTGTTCGAGATTTGCATTTACTGACGATGAAGCCGATGATGTATGTCGTTAATATAGACGATGTGCCACAGTCTGCGGACTACAACCACATTGTTGTCGAGGAAGGTATAAGTCATATCTATGTCTGTGCTCAGACAGAAGCAGAGATTGCCGAGCTCCCACTTGAAGATGCAAAGGAATTTATGAAGGATCTAGGAATGGATCAGTCTGGTTTGGATAAAATTATTACTGCTGGATATAAGCTACTTGATCTAGTGACATTTCTTACTTCTGGCGAACCAGAAACTCGGGCTTGGACTGTGAAGAATGGTGCTACTGGTCCAGAAGCGGCAGGTGTGATTCACACAGACTTTGTCAAAGGATATATCAAGGCCGATGTGACCAATTGGAAAGATTTTGTGGAGTATGGCGGCTGGAATGGGGTAAAGGAGTCTGGGAAAATGCAGTTGGTGGGGAAAGATTATGTTGTGAAAGATGGGGATGTTTGTTATTTTCATGTTTCTACATAGAAGTAACAAAAAATTTATCTGTATTGATTTTTGCATTGCTTTTTTATCCAGCAGATGCTATATTTTTGAGTATAAGCAAAGGAGAATGTAAGTATTAATAATGTACCAAAACGTATGTCTGAAATACTCGGAAGAGGCAAACCAATTGAAACTCGTGGCACGATGAAACCGCCTAATCTCGAAAGAGTGGCAGGTATAGATATCTCTGAAATATCACTGTCTGACCAAGAAACAGCTGCCGCTCAAGAATTTGTACGGTTGCATACGAGTGAAGATGGTGCCGTCGATACCCCAACACACTCGCCGAATACGCATGGGCGTTGCGTATTCAATTGGCGAAGACATTGCGTGCGGCAGGTTCAAGCAAAGATGAAAGAACACAAGTTTTCATTAAACAAGATGACACACGCTTTTCTCTGGCACTGTATAGTGAACTATTGTCTGTCGATGGGATGGAAGAAAAAATACAGCAAGAATTAACACGTCATAGAACCGAGCAAGAGAATGTAAACGGCACGTATGAATCATATTGTGCAAAACAAGATGAATTGGCGGATGTGGAAGCGCAATTATTTGCGTTGTTAAAAGATGTGTTTCAACACGCAGAGAGAAAAGAAAATTTTGGTATATTGGCGAGACGCACGTTGCTTGAAGCAAGGCGAGATGAATTGGTTGGGAGTATGGAAGTCGAATGCGAAAAAAATCCTACCGTTGCCGCCTTGATCGAGTATGACAAACTGATGGCATACGTGGAACAGTTACGGACACAGTCGGGTGGATTTATCTGGACAGAAAGTCGCAAACGCATTATGGACGAACTGCTTCACGCCGTGGTAAGTGGTCGAACGGTCATCACACTTATCGGAGAAACAGGTGTGGGAAAAACAGCATTTGTTCGCGCATTATCACAAATACTAAACGGAAGAGAACCGGATCGGTCGGTCGGGGGTGAACGAGCAACCGCAGAGAGTCTATTTGCAAAAGTAAAAATAGATAATGAAGGATCATTCTTTGAATACGGACCTATTTTACGTGCCATCACGGGCAAAGATTCATCGCGTGATGAAACGCCACAACGCAGCGGCAGCATTTTTTTTGATGATGAATTCAACGCGCGTCCGCAATCAGTACAACGTCAAATTACAAAAACCGTATCTGAAATTCGTGCCGGCCGTTCTTTTGCTGTTCCCGGTACATCAATTACTGAAACCGCGCAATCGGGATTTCTCTATGTTGCGGCTGGCAATCCTGCGGGTGATCGTCATGAACGTGAAGAAACAGGAATCGAAACCTTGCGTGAAATGACGATGATACATGTCCCATATATGGAACAAACACCCGGAAAATCCGGAGCTGTATCAAGTATTGGAAGCGGCTTTGGCGGATAGTGGCACGAAGCGATTTACTGCGGTAACCCCCGGTGAACTTGAGCCCAAATGGGAACAGAACGCGACGACAAAAAAATGGCATCTGTCGACCGATCCGACCGACGGCGGATTTGTATACAGCTTTGCGCAGACGTGGAAGCAATTGTGCGATGCCTTTGAAGTAGATCCGCATGGAGGGAGAAAAGATACTGTATTGCACAAACTCAATACGGCACAACCAAAAGAAACTTATTATATCAATGCATTCAATCTTGATCCGGGTCGTGTCATCGGTTGGATCGATGAATACAAAGCAGAACCAAAAGCAAGGAAACACCACATCGAAGCATTTTTCAAAGAAAAACTCACCCACTACCTCTCACAATTTGACGAAGAAGAACAAAAAACTGTCAAAGCATATCTCACACACTTCGGTATTGTTCTTGACCAACCGTCTCCACCAAAACCGCCGGCAACCATACTCACTCCAAAACAGATTGGTCACCTGAATCCAAATGTACCCCATGCCATTGAAAAAGGGGATGGCACAGGAGATCCACCACCACCGGAAACAGCGGACATACTGAACGAAGATGGGATTGCAATAGAATACATTCGTCGTCCGGTCGGCACCTGGACAGTGGGAATCACGCTAACACGCAAAGATGATGCATCGCAGAATATTGAAATTGAATATGTGCAGTTGAAAGTATTAGGCAGTCTGAAAGATGATGAGCAAATGGTAGTATGTGACGTAGGAAATGGCACAGGCACAGTGATAGCGCGCGCTGACCTTGAGAACTACTACGAAATACCCACTCCCGAAACCGGCAAACCCTTCAAATACGACAAAGCAAAAGCCAGCGAATACGGCATGGCAGAAGTAAGACTGGAGGCACATCCCAAAGCGCAAGAGCTGTTTGACAAGATCATAGGTCGTGACGTCGCATTCTTGGGCACAGATGGTACGCTCTATAGAGAAGAAGTACAACGGTACTGGAACACCCACTGCACTGACCTAAACGACCCGACCACCGACGCAACCCTACCCGAGAAATCCTGGTTGTATTTTGAACAATTAGCTGCAGGGCGCATCAGCGACACGATTGACGGAGACAGTGGAAAAACCCCCACAAAAAAACATACCCCACACTTCGGCAAATCGAATTTCTTCCTTGTCATGGATTTTCCTGAGTTTGACTGGGATAATGAAGAAGAAAAAAAAGATGCCCTCCGTCACCCAAGCATGAAGATACTAAAACAACTCTTTGATAAAGAAGATCCTACTGCAATCATCCGTGATGAAATAAACACCGCACTCTGGGAAGATCATGACAAACGTATCCAATCAAAAAGAGCCAAAGCTGTCATCGCCGAACTGCTTGGCATAGCAGATGTAAACGATCCTGAAATAGACAACTACGAATTCACGCTCATCCGCCAAGACCAATACGCACGCCTGTCTGCCGGACAGGCAGGCATGGCACAAACAAAAAACTACGGACAGAAGGATCTATGGACACACTTTGATGGATATGTCATCCGTGAGGACGGGGAGCGCAGTGGCCTCGTCGGTGGCGACCGTGAGGACGGTGGAGCCGCGGACGTTGGCTACGACTGGCGGGACAATCGTAGTGACGTTATCGCTGTGCGTCTCGTCCTCCAGCGCAAACAATAGATTTGGAATTGAGTTAGGAATAGGACTTAGGTTTGGTTTTGATTTTGGATTAGACTTTGCTTTTGCACACCTTTTTTTGCCGAATTGAGCCAGCCACCAAGCATTTTGCCGATGTCACCAAGAATAGGAATAAGTTTTGTATACGTTTGTTCTTTCATGCAATGGATATCTACACTGACGCGGATAAACAGTTTCAGTGCATCGAATTTTGCCGATGCAGTGGCGATATGGTGGAGCTTGTACGAGCCGGGTGGCATGGTAGTGCCGAGAAAGCATGATTCGATACACTCCAAAAGTATTTTTTCCATCATTTCTCCTATGCTAAATTTTTCCTGTTTGGGAAAATCACGAATAGCATTATGAAGTATAGTATATACGCGTGTGAGTTCATGAATGACCGGAATCGGTGAGTATGGATCATCTTTGGTAGGTATATTGTTTTGCATAGATTGTATATGAGGTATCAAATTTTTTTGTGTCATATATGAATTGGGATGAATTTTGTTCTGTGGAAAATGTATATTCCGCATGGCGTGATTTTTCAAAAGGTAAGCACAATAAAAAGGATGTGATATATTTGGCTACTGAGTTGGAAAAGGAACTGTTGTCTCTTCATGAGGATTTGGCACAAGGACTATATGAACATGGACAGTATACTTCATTTACCGTGCACGATCCAAAGGAACGTATCATTCACAAGGCGACTGTTCGCGATCGCATTGTCCATCGCATGATATACAACTATTTATTGCCCATAGTTCATCCGCGGTTTTTGGATTGTTCATTTTCATGCCGTCCCGGATTCGGGCAGCATCGGGCGATTGGTGCCGTGCAAAAAGCGATACGCAAAAGTACAAAAAATTATTCGCACGATGTGATTGCGTTGAAATGTGACATTAAGAAATTTTTTGATACTATTGATCAAGATATATTGTATCGTCTGATTGCAAAACGTATTCATCATGGACATTTCTTATCCCTCGTGCGTACTGTATTGAGAAGTTTTTATTGCAAAGAGCCGGGCAAAGGGTTGCCGATTGGGAATCTCACCAGTCAGATATTTGCCAATATCTATATGCACGAATTTGATTGGTTTGTGAAGCATGATCTCAGGCAAAGGTGGTATTATCGGTATGCGGATGACGTTATATTTTTGTTGTCGCCTGATGATGATATTGAACAATTGTTTTACAATATAGAACAGTTTCTTTTGAAAAAATTACAACTTGTCATACATCCAAACAAAATACTTGTTCGACCGGTGCATCAGGGTATTGATTGGCTTGGCAAGATTATATGTCCGGGCTATACAATCTTGCGAACATCGACGCGTCGACGAATGCTCAAAAAGATTGAGGCGCATGCACGCATGGGTACGGAATCTGAGAGATTTGCATCCGTAATAGGGAGTTATCACGGGTTGCTAAAAGGAACCGCACGAAATACTATTGATAGACAGATTTGCCAAATAGTAGCACTATCTCGATGAATGTGATATGAATAAACGTGCTTGCCTACAGTATCTGTTGATATACACATTTCATTCTCCTTTGACACAAAGTACGGTTAGCTTGATTTTTTTTAGAAAATAGAGCTGTACTTGCATTACTAAGTCAAAATATACAGCATTTTTCGTATTACAAAGTCGAAATAAGTCTTTCTATATCGTATGACAACCCCCGAACATCCGACAATACACGAAATAACATCGGAGATGAAAAAACCTCAGGACATAGCTGAGCCCCGGCGTGCTAATCCACACAATTTTTTGCGTACAAAAGAACAGCTTGAAGCGTACGCAGCCTGGAAGCGTGAAATTTCTCCACTGGTGTGTGCACTGGTAGAGAGTGCAATGATGGGACAATCGGCTCGGATAGATACCGATGCCTTACCACTCATGCAAGAGGCGTACACAGTCGTGCAAACATTGCTCGAAAATCCTTCCGCGTCAGCCGATGATGTCGTGTCTGATCCGCGTGTCAAAAACATATTGTTTGCGTTGCAAAAATTGGAAACAAAAAAAGAAGATACATTTGTCAATCTCTACGATGTACTTGCGTCACCGACCATAGGCTTTCAATCAAAATTGGCATACACACGTGATAGATTGTTGCCACGTCTGGACTGGCTCGCGGTACAGGCAAAAGAGGAACGCAACCGTATGGTTGAACAGACAACAGACATACACATCTCGCCCGATGAAGAACATGACAGCTACGAGGTAAGGCGCGGTCCGGAACCGGAAAAAAGTGAAGGTATGCCCGAGTATGTGACTGCCATGACCTATCCCTATTTTGGTGGACATTACGCGTCAGTCGCGCATGATAGCTACGATCCGGCCACGTGCCGGTGGAGTCGCAGTGAGCGACGCTATCGCGAATTGCCGGCGCAGTCACTTGATGAAGAAAAAAAGCGTATCTACCGCGGAGCGGTGCTGGCTGGCAAGAGTGTTGCTATTGGTCGATCAGACAATTGGCAGGGTGGACCCTGGACAGCGGACAAGACAAGTATCCGTTGGCTTGGTGACGAACAGCCCGCATCATGGAATGTCGTGCACGATCAAGATGTGGTTATTTTACTTTCAGTCGAGGGTGATGTAGATACTGCGTACCAATTTGACATGAACATCGGCCCTGCACCGGACGCGATTGTACCTGATCCGCCGGAAGGTGAACCGAAACATGTCCCTGAATCATTTCCGCAAGAATTGCTCGACAAGGTGGACACTATTATGCGAGAAAATATTCCTGTTGCTGTCAAAATAAAGCGTATTACCGCTTTTATTCGCAACCATTTGGAATACAGTTTAGACCCATCGCTCGAAGCAGTATACAAATCGGACACATCGCAATATTTTCATAAAATGTGGGAACTCAAACAAGCAAAATGCGATGAAGCAAATACACTTGCCGCACGTGCACTGCAAAAACACGGGTTTCATATACGTTTTGTCGGTGAACATTCGGTACGCACCAAATCTCCCGAAGGTTGGACACTCCTGCATGACGGCAATTTGCATGGATGGTTTTGGGCATATGATGGCGAAAAACAACAGTGGCTACGTCTCGACGCCACGCCAAAAGGTGATCCGAATGTGGATGAAGATGAGCAAGAGGCCGAACTTGGCGAAGGAGATTTTGGAGAGCAAGAACAAGGATTGATGAGTGAGGAAGAACTGCAAAAAACACTGGATGATATTATCAAAAAAGAACAAAAACAAGAAGAACGTGAACATCCTGAAATCGTGTTCGCGCGTGAAGCCAATTGCAGTCCTGAAGAAGCAAAACAGGTTCTTGATAAAATAAAAGAATTACGCGAACGCTACGCGCGTGTGCTCAAAGACGCGCAAAAACAATGGCAGGGATTGGTACAAAAAAATATGCGTGAGCGTATCGTTGACCGAGGCCCTGTACCATTGTCACAAGCCGACGATATTGATGAAGACGAGTTGGTAAGTGGCTATATTGAACTCAAAGCGGGGGAACAGGATCCACATATTGGCATGAAAGAGGTGGTGAAACAAAAGAAAGAAGAATGGTTTGGTGGATATGAAGTGTATATTGCCGCGGATATGTCGGGGTCGATGAATGAGAATATTGATGGCGTGATAAAACGAGAAAGCCAACGAGATATGGTATTTTTGCTTATTGATAGCTGTATGAGCGCGGCAGTACATTCGCGAAAGAAAAATAAAAATCTCAAATCACCAATGCCGGTCAAAATATGTCTAACTGTATTTGGTGCTACGACAGAAGTCGTGTTACCAATTACCGACCAATGGGGGCCCTCTGAACAGATACGCGTCTATCGTGCGCTTGATGCCGGCGCGGGTGGTGCCACACCCGATGATGAAGCACTTGCCATGATTGCACAACAAATTGCGGATGCACGCCGACAAGAAGAACAAATGATCAAAGCATTGCCTAAAAAGAAACGAGACGGGATGAAAAAAAACCACTGGTGTATGCGACGAATTGTCTTGGCAGTGGCTGATGGTGGTTCGGGAAATGCGGTTGCTGTCAGACAACAGGTTGACGCACTCCGCAAACAAGATATTACGGTTGATTTGTTTCTTATTGCTGATGAAAAAGATGAAAATTTGCACACTGCGACGCAAGTCGCGTACGGCAATGTCACCCCGACGTCGAATCCCGATACGTTGGGAGAAAAAAGTTTAGGCATAGTAACACAGCGGCTACGAGAAGGGTATGAAAAAACATAATTCCTTGCATTTCAATATACACGGTTGTGAAGAGTCAATATTCAAAAAATCCATCTTGACAAAACCGCTTTTTTGTGCTATACTGATAAATATAAATACAAAAAATCATCAAAAATTTACTAAAATAAACATCAATACAAATATATGAACTATCAGCACCGAGGTCTTGTTATTGAACATCAAAAATTACAAAATTACGCTTCTCTATATCTTCTGACAGGTATCATGCTATTGACAGCTGTTTTTTATTTCTTATGACACACTCGTCATTTTTTTTATAAAAGACCAGCCATTTACTGATCTTTTATTTTTTCTTATTTAGACTAATAGCTGTTGTAAAGTATAATTTTTCGTTCAAGCAAGTTATGCACGTCCCAAATAATAAAAATTATATTCACCATCGATTACCTGGTATAGGTGCCACCATTCGGGAGCTAGTTTTTGGGATGGAAGATGGGATGGTTTCGACTATGGGGGCTATTACAGGGATTGCTGTCGGTAGTAATGAACCGAAGATTGTCATTCTCTCTGGGGCAGTCATCATTGCCGTAGAATCAATTTCCATGGGTCTAGGGTCATATCTCTCCAACAAGTCTGAACAAGAAGTAAACCAAAACATTCTTTCGGAAGAAAGAGAGGAGATTAGTAATTATCCAGAAGAAGAAAAAAAGGAAATGTTTGGACTCTTTGTGACAGACGGCTGGTCAAAAAACATGGCCCAAAAAATGACCGAAGAGGTTAGTAAGGACAAGAAGCTGATGCTTCGCGAAATGGCTTATCGGGAATTGAAAGTTCATACCGAACATGCCAATTCACCTTGGAAGAATGGTTTGGTGATGTTGTTTTCCTATATTTTTGGTGGTGCGATCCCTTTGTTGCCTTATTTGTTCTCTACTGATCTTGGTGTGGTCGTTCCTATATCAATTTCTATTACCTTGGTTGCCCTATTTATACTTGGTAGTATTACAACTCGTTATTCTAAACGTAAGTGGTGGAAGGCCGGGCTAGAGATGTTTTTGTTGGCTACCTTTGCGGCGGTGGTTGGGTTTGGGATTGGTAGTTTGGTGGGATGATGGGGAAATTGAAATTTAACAGTACATACACAAACCCCTCAATTTTTCACCTAAAACCTCAACCTATTTCTTCCTAAACCGATATATACCCCTCCCCACATATTGCTTTTTCCTCCAGTACAACAATGACTCATCCTCACCAAAAGACTCTAGTAAGAAGCCAGCCTTTTTGATTTTCTCCACACAATCTGTCTTCACCCAACCATCATGATGACGAAACTGCGGAATGATAAAAACTACCATACCACCCTTTTTTAAAACCTTATAAAATTCCTGAAAAGCCGAGACATACAGCTGGCCTAGCTCCGCTGTCTGCATTTGCAGAGTATCCAGACGCTCATTACCCCGCAAAGGCTTACCCATATATGGCTCGGAAATTATGACATCAATGGAATTTAGTTTTATTTTTTTTGAAAGCTGAGTTGCATCAGATAATAGTGTTTGATAGTTGATATCTGATATCTGATAGTTTTGACTTATCCACTCTATATTTTTTTTGCTATCATCAATGGCTTTCCCAGAATTATCAGAACCTATAATATTTTTGAAACCAAGATCAAGCGCCTCGGTCAGTACTGTCCCAGAACCACAAAAAGGATCAAGGATGATTTGTTCTGGAGTAGCTAGAGAAAGATTGACCATGATTCTCGCCAACTTTGGAGGAAGCATACCCGAGACATTGTCCGAGCCAGGGCGGTCATAATCTCGTACAGAAAAACTCTCAATATTTTGGACACCGACTGTCATAAAAACATTTTTGTTGATGATGGTAAAATCTGATCTTCTCTTGATCAGATGATTGTGAATGATGGTGGCAGTATTGTTGGCTTCGATATATCTTACTGACCGCCCTCGTTCTTTAAGCTGATTTTTTACATTTAGAGCAACTCTTTTGGCGTTGGTGCCAGAAATAGAAAAATGTACTTTACCAGTCTTGTCCTCATCTAGTGAGTCAACAATGGCTCTCACAATACTATCTGGGCATTCCAGTTTAGTCCCAATCTTTATCGTCCCACCAAGTCTAGAAATTAATTTATTAGCATCCAGTGGTTTTTTGGTTTCTACGATTAAAAATTGATTGATATGCTTTTGAGAAATTACTTTTATATTTTCGTGCAAAAAAAATGCCGTTATTTCGGCAATGGAAATTTTTTGTTCTCGTCCGAGCTGGAAAGCATAAGTATTCATAATTTTTGATTGAGAGATACATTCTAGATTAATTTATAAGATTTGGTTGGGCATTTTGTCACAAGCTAATTGAAACACGATTATTGGTGTTTCAACATTATTATCAATTTATTCAAAAATTACTGTGTTATTTCAGCGCTTTCTTCTTGGGACACCATGTTAAACGGATCAACAACATTTGTCAATGCACTGGCATTATTTTTTATTTCCAGATTAGCTTTGACTTTGTCGTATTTTTCAAAATTAATAGTCTCATCACTTAGTTCTGTTTTTATATAAATAGCGTTTTGGACTTGTTCTATGGCTGTAGTCATGGATTGGTAGACATTAAATAACCCAAAGATGGTGGCTATTGAAATGACCATTAAAAAGGAAATCAAAAAAAATCTAACGCCTTTTAATTTGGAATATTGTTTATCCTCAGCCCAGCCGGGGATTTTCTTGATCTTTTTTTTATTTTTTATTTGGAATTTGTGCATAAATGTGTCCATCAAATTTAAGAGTAAGAGGTGTTTCTATATCAAGATTTCCAGCACGTTTTTCCCATTGTAATCCTCCTATATTTACATAGTATGGTAATTGTTCTAGATCTTTCAAAAATAACATATGGTTTTCAAAAGTACCGTGGTTTAAAAAAGAAAAAGTATAGTCAATACCGTCTCCGTCCGGCAGTTTGAAATTTGTAGCGCTGGCATGTAGTGTCTGTGTTATATGGTATTTTTCAGCCAATTTTTCTAGTTCGGTGATGATTGCCAATTCTTGGCCAGGATTTATGAAAGTTTTTTGAATATTTTCTATTTCTTTTTCCACGTTTTTTATTTCACTTAGAGTGTGTTTTGTTTGTTTGACTTTTTGATAGTCTTCTTCCATTGTTTGGTGAATATCTTTGATTTGTTTTTGGAGTGTGCTGATTTTTTTGAAAGTTGGAATAACAATGAGAACCATTATCAAAATAATAATGATAAAAATTCCTATATTTGTCAATATCAGTTGTTTATTTACGGAGAATTTTTTCATATTATTTATAATTCGATTGTTGTATTGAATACAAAAGGAACCTCTTTTTGTTTTATTAGTTGTTCTAGAGGAATATCAATTTTGTTTATGTAGTCGAGTTTTTCGAGGCTCTCTTTTATGGTCAACAGGTCTTCTCTTGTTTTTGCTTGTCCAGAAATAATTATCTTTTGATTATTTTTGTTGATGTTTATTAGAGACAGCGATATGTTAGGAGTAACGAAAGCACCAAGTTCTTGCATTATTTGTGTCCATTGTACATAATTTTTTTGAATTTCTTCTACATTGCTAATAGTTTTATTTATTTCTTTGCATTTGCATTTTGGTGCAGTGTGTACAGGGCCATTGACAGCTATCTGGGCGGTAGAATAAAAAAAATAATTTTGCAAAATAGACTGTGTGCCTAGGAGGGCAATCCCAAACACAGCAACAAAAATTAGTAAAATTTCTATAGCTGTTTTAAAAAATTGGACATAAAGAATTTTGGATAGGTAATCCTTTTTTTGTGTTGGGGCGATATTCAATCTAGTTGGATCCATATTTATATAGTGTCGTTAGTGGCAAAAGGGTTGTCTGCCGCCCGCAGAGCCAATCCAATGGCTGTTGCAAATTTCAAATATTCTCCGCCATCATCTTTTTGTTCCTTTGACGAAAGGTTTTTCCAGACATGTCCTGGGGTGCACTCAATGCTTAATTTTTTTGTTATAATCTCTGGCAATTTTTTTATGAGTGCACCTCCTCCACACATAGTAATGTGGGTGATGTTATTTGGGTTCACAAAACGAGTTTGATAAAAATCAATGGCTTCTGTAATATTTTCTACTAAGTTATCAATGGTTTGTGATAATAATTGCAAGATTTGGCCATGTTTTTCATCATAACCAAAACCAAGTTCTTTTTTTTTGTCTTCTGCCTCTTGGTGAGTGATGTGTAGCGTTTGTTCAAATATAGTGTTGATCAATTCCCCAGAAAAAGGTAGAGATTTGCTAAATTGGATAATATCATGATCATATATTATTAAACTAGAGTGAGTTGCCCCTATATCCAGAATGGCTCTTGCTTCGCCTTCGTACTGTTTGGAAGCAGTGATCATAGATCTGGCAATGGCAAGAGCCTCTATATCTAGCCCAATTATCCCCAGGTTCAAGCTTTCTAGCAAATAAGTATACATGTCAGAAATATTTTTTTGAGTCGCCCCTACTAGGATAGAAGTGTGGGTTTCATCTTTTTTACGGATATATTGCCAATCAAAATAATAACTTCCTTCATCAAATGGGATATGTTTTTTTGTAACATCCAGAATGTCTTTTTCGGTTATTTCTTCCGGAGTTTTTGGTATTTCAATATGACGCAGAAAAGTTTTGGTCTCTGGTAGGGCCGCCATGACCCAGGAACCTCTTATTGGTTGCTCACCTTTTTCTTTGGAGGACAACATTTTTTGTATTTCGGAGCGCACTTCTTCTGGTTTTTGAATTTCTCCATCAACTATCAATCCTGAGGGTAGAATTCTAGATTTTGTATTGGTGATTTTGTATTCTGGTCTCTTATGCCCCACAGAGACATTTTTTAGCTGTACTGCTTTTACCGAGAGATCGCCAATATCCAGACCAAAAGCGTTTGGAAATATTTGGTTGAACATATATTATCAAAAATTTTGGACTAATGAATACATTGGCATGATTACGGCAACGGCCACACCACCAACCGCTATGCCAAGCATGATGATGAGCACAGGCTCAATTATTGTTGTAAAGTTTTTCATGGTTTTGTCTACTTCTGAGCTGTAGAAGTTTGCTAGCTCGGTCAATAAATTGTCAATTTCTCCAGTTTGTTCTCCTACCATGATCATCTCTGTGACCATTGGTGGAAAAATATTATCGTCTCTGCGGAGTATTTCGGATAGTGGCACCCCGCTTTTTATTTCTTCGCTAGCTTTGTGCAGTGAATTTTGATATAGGATATTACTACAAGTGTCTGCAGTGATATTGACAGCTTCTATAATTGGGATGGCACTTTTCATAAGTGAAGAAAGAGTCATTGAAAAGCGAGCAAGGTTTATTTTTTTTATTACTCCTCCAAAAATAGGGACGTGCAAATTTATTTTGTGGATTAGGCGTTTGAAGGATGGTGATTTTTTGAGCAGTGAAATAAAACCAGTTATTGTAAAAACAAGTATTACTATCACCAGAATTAGGTTGAGCGGGTTACTGATAAATTGGGTGACGGCAATAAGAATTTTGGTTGCCAAAGGAAGTTCAGAATCAAATTCATTAAATATTGTGATTAACTTTGGCAATACTACAGTGGTCATGAGGACGCCAATTCCAATCATGGCTGAGACTACCACCGCTGGATAAATCATTGCCCCACGAATGCTTGAACGAAGCTGTTGAGTTTTTTGCATTTGTATCGTTACTTGGCTAAGGGCATTTTCTAGTTTTCCACTCATTTCACCAGCAGAAATCATTTTTACATAAATAGGAGGAAACACTTTTGGATATTTACTAAGTACATTACTGAATTGGTTTCCTTCACTTACTTGCTTTTTTATTTCGCCGATTATTTTTTGGAAACCTTTGTTGTTGGTCTCTTTGTGTAATATCTCTAGCGAATCGACCAGTGATAGCCCTGCATGAATCATAACACGCAAGTGGTCAACAAAAAATATTTTTTGGATAAAAGAAATACGAGAAAGGTGGACAGTTATCCATTCATTTGTTTTTTTTTCAAAATTTGTTAATTTTCTCATAAAATTTTTTAATCCAAAACTATACCAAACAACAGCAAATACAAAATAAATTTTAGATTCAAAATATCAAAATTAGAATGTCTGTATATCGGGATTTGATAATTAATCTGTTTTTGGTTTTGGATTTTGTGTTGATTCTATTATTCTCTAGTCACTCTCAAGATTTCTTCAATTGTGGTAACGCCTTGTTTTGCTTTGATAATACCATCCTGAAGCATGGTAGTCATACCTTGCTTTTCTGCTTGAACTCTGATTTGTTGAGCATTGGCATTACTATTTATCAAGTCTGACATCTCTTTGTCGATATCCAAAACTTCATATATTCCAATTCGCCCTTTGTAACCTGTATCGCCACATGCCCGGCATCCTTTGCCACGATAAAAAACTATGTTTTCCATTTTTTTTTCTTCTAAACCGAGGGAAATATTATTTGCTTTAAAAAGAGCTACAATTTTTTTGATATCTGACATCTTTTCAATTTGGGTGATGGCTTTTTTTTCTAAAGTAAATTCTTGTTTGCACTTGTCACAAATTTTTCTGACCAGACGCTGAGCTACAATGATGTTGGTCGTAAAAGCGACTAAGAATGGTGGAATTCCCATATCGAGTAGACGAGGCAGAGTAGCTGGCGCATCATTAGTGTGGAGGGTGGATAGTACCAAGTGACCAGTCATGCTTGCATGAATAGCAATCTCAGCAGTTTCTTTGTCTCGAATTTCTCCTACCATGATAATGTCTGGATCTTGGCGAAGGAATGCTCTAAGTCCTCCAGCAAAAGTGAAACCAACTCTTGTGTTGACCTGGCTTTGGTTGATACCTTTGACATGATATTCGATTGGGTCTTCAATGGTGCAGATATTGACATCTGGTTGGTTCAAAATCCCAAGAAGAGAATAAAGTGTAGTGGTTTTTCCAGATCCAGTAGGACCAGTGACTAAAACCATACCGTGGGGTTTTTCAATTGCTTGCTCCAATTTTCTTTTTGGTTCTGCTAAAAATCCTAGTTCATCTAAGGACAGTGGTTTTTGACCTTCTTGCAAGAGACGCATAACGATTTTTTCGCCATCATAAACAGGCATGATGGAAACTCGGAAAGATACTTTGTCGTCTTGTAGCTGTATTTTGAAGCGTCCATCTTGGGGAACCATGTGTTCGTCAATTTTTAAATTGGCTAGTATTTTTATACGAGCAATGATCCCTCTCTGAACAGACGTGGGCAGGTTCATCATATTACGAAGTATCCCGTCTACTCGGTAGCGGACAATTATTTCTTTTTCAGTTGGCTCAATATGAATATCACTGGCTCCCTCATAGACAGCATGTTCGAGAATACTTTTTACAATATTAATGATTGGTAGTTCTTCGGCGGCTTTTTCTAATTCTGTGTTTGCATTTTTTTGTTGTGGGTTGATACTTTTGAAGGTGTCTTCCAGGCTAGATTGATAAATTCGAAGAGCACGTTTTATGACAGACGGCTTTATTAGAAAAACTTTTGGTGTTAGGCCAGTTTTTCGCCCAATAAATTCAATAGTTTGGATATCGAGCGGGTCCCCCATGGCAAGGTGAATTTCTGTTTCTGTTTTTTGGAAAGCAATGATTTGGTGTGTTTCTGCCAGAGGTTGGGGGATAAGTTCGTAAGTTTCTTTGGGGATATCAACGGTATTTATTTCTGCTAGAGGGACATCTATTTCTTTGGTTGCCCAATCATAAAGTGCTGATTCGTTGATGATTTCTTCTTCTAGTAGGTACTGTTCTAAGTTTTTTTCAGACAATACGGCTTTTTTTGTATAAGATTCTATTTGTTTTTCGGATAAGTTGGCAAAATCTAACAAATATTTTGTTAGAATATTTTTTGGGAGCATATAATTTATGTCTTAGTTGTAGATTAATGATACCATATTTTATTTTAGTTTAACAGCTTTTTTCTTGATGTTAGTCTGTAGTATGATTATAAATTTTTATGATTCCAGACTAAACGCACTGATTGCCAGATATTATGTGAAGAAATTAGAAGTGGGTAGGGTTTTTGGACAGTTATGGGGTGAATGCCCCTCTGGTTTCAGTTGTGCCTGAATATGAAAAATTTTGGTTCACTGCCATAGCCCACACAGATGAAGGGGCCAAGTCATTATATAATTTATTTGAACAGAGAATAAATACGCAGTATGGGAAAGAATAGACAATTTTGTGTGGACTTGTTCAAAAACTAACCTTAAAATAAACAATTTATTTATTATGAACTCATTTTTTGCCCTGTATTGACACATTTTATACTTTCTGGTATATTCATTGAGCTTATTATGATTTATCAGCATACTTACTAACTTGCAGGTCGATCGCAGGTAGAGAGAATAGTAAGAACAAAGAATTACATATAAGGAGGTTTATCCCACAACACTTTTTTGTTGGGATTAATGTAACTTCCATCAACCTATACAATAAATTGTTATGAAAAATTACGAATTACTTTGTATTTTACCTGGTACAATGACCGATGAAGAAGTCATGGCCCAGGTAGAAGACACCAAAAAACTAATTGAAGAAAAAGGTGGCACCGCAGTGACACACCAAGACAAAGGGAAGAGCCGTTTGGCTTATCCAATTCGTCTTATTCGCTATGGCTATTTTCATTTGATCCAATTTCAAGCTGAACCAGAAGTTATTGCCCCATTGCGTGTTTTGCTTAATATCAACCGTGATTTGTTGCGCTCTGTCATCACTGTTTACAATCCAGTACTTCGAGCAGAAAGAGACAAACAGTTCACTGGTAGAATAAAAACTATTACTACTTTTTCCAGTATTCATGATCGTCCAGTCCAGCCGTTAGGCGGACAGAGTTTTGAAGTTCCTGGAATGAAGGACAAACCAATGGTAGAACCTACTTTTATAAAGGAAGAAACTGAAAAAATTTCAGAAGAGCCTGTTTCAGTTGTTATCGAAGAAGTAGAAGCCGAAGTAGAGGACAAAAAAATATTAGAACCAGTAAAAGAAGAGATCAAAATGGTTGACATTGATAAGAAGTTAGACGAACTACTAGAACAAGATCTAGACAACATATAATTAGTTATTCTTAATTTTTAATTCTATCTTCTATGGATCTCAATCGAGCTACCGTACTAGGCAGATTGACACGCGACCCAGAAGTCCGTACTACAACTACGGGCAAGACTGTGGCTAGTTTGTCGGTCGCCACCAACAGAGTGTGGACCAATCAATCAGGTGAAAAACAAGAATTTGTGGAATACCACAATTGTGTTTTGTGGGGTAAGATTGGAGAAATAGCCGGACAATATCTTAGCAAAGGTAGACGGATTTATCTAGAAGGACGATTACAGACTCGTGACTGGGTAGGTAACGACGGTGTAAAAAGATACCGTACAGAGATTATTGTTGACAACATGATTATGCTCGACGGCCCTCGTGGTAGCGAGACGGCCAATTCCACACATTCTTTGGCTAACAATGACGACGCACCTCCAGCACCAGAAGACATGGGCGGAGAGATTAAGGTAGAAGATATTCCATTTTAAAGGTCTCGATTCTGTACGATCAGACAACTAATTAACCAGTCGAAGATGTTTGAAAATTTAATTTTTTAAACGAACTTCAAAAACGAAATTTTGATTTATGCAAACTAAAAAAACCGAAAACACTGATAAACAATGCTATTTTTGTTTGAACAACATCGTAGAGATTGATTACAAAGATGTTCAGACTCTTCGTCGTTTTGTGTCTTCGTATATGAAGATTGCCCCACGAAGAAGAAGTGGTCTGTGTGCCAATCATCAACGTAAAGTGGCCAGGGCCGTGAAGCAATCTCGTATTGCTGGACTCATGGCTTTTGTGCCGAAGTAATATTGGTCTATGGGCTACAGCCAGAAGATTGCAGACTTGAAAATAAAATACCCTCTTGTACAGAGTGTATTTTTTTTGTTTTGTAGTGAAAATTAATTAAAGAAAAATATTAGTACAACAATCTGCAACGCTAAAATCACCGCAATCCCAGCTTGAAAAGATACTTTCTTTGTCTTATGCCGGAAAAAACTCATCCCCAAAAGAGCCCCGACAGACCCACAAACAAGAGTAAGAGTCCAGAGCATTTTTTCGTTTATTCTTCTTTTACCGAATTGCGACTTTATTTTATCAATACCAAAATAAAAAAATGTTGTAGCATTGATTATAATCAGATATACAAATGTTATTTGCAAATATAAATCTATATTGGAAAACCAGGAAAACATATTATTCATTGATAGCGGCGCCCATGTGGTATTTGCGATCTTCATCAGACAGATGGACTAGATCTTCTCTAACATTGTTTGGTTGCCGAACATTTTTAAAAATAATGTCCGTATTGATTGAAGCTGTTTTGATGTGTATTTCTCCATAATTAAAAATAGTAGAAAAGAACCCCCTCATTTCTACTGTAACATCTTGGATTCGGAATAGATCAAGTTCTGTGGTAGTCCGTGAAAAAAGACCGTGTTGTTCTATGTCGACTATACGATCATTGGTTACAATCCAGACATCGAGGTAGTAATCCAAGAATCGCACATAAAAAAATAAATACATGCTTAAAAAATAAACACTTCCTATCAAAATAGACAAAGGGTATGCTACTATTCCTTGTAAAAATGTTGGGTACAAACTTTCAATCAAAAAGTAAACTAACACTGGTACAAAAAGTAACACTAAGGATAAAAATAATATTGGAATAAAAGTAATTGGGTGTCTTCTTAATCTATAGATTACTTTTTCGTATGATTTTTGGTTGATCAATTCAGATAGATGCATATTAATATTAGAATTCTATAGGTCCTGTGAAAGTATCTTTAGCAAATAAGATTATATCTGTTTGCCAATTTACATTTGTTAGTAAATTCCAGGTAAGATAAAGAGTCAAGATTGAAATTGCAAAAATAAAAAAGGAAGTAATAAAAGTAACGGAGGTGAAAGATGCTGTGGCGATGATATGATAAAAATTAATAATTGAAAAAGTAACAAATATAATTAAGAATATAAAGTATATAAATAAGAGAGTGTATAGTGGAATTGTAACCATATTAAAAAATAAATTGAATACTTAAAGTAATCCACTGGCAAAGCCAGTTGGTTTCCAACCCGTCGAAGAAAGAAAGTTTTTATAGAGGGCTTAACAACACCCTGATGTTCTTTATAAATAGCCCGACAGTGTCGGTAGCCCCATAAGCCACCGGCCGAGTCGTTGGTAATTAACTTTGAAAATTATTATTGTTGTAATTATGTGATTATTTAGCTAAAAATTCATCTACCATTTTTTCAGCTTCATCATATGTTTTGCACCACTTGATTCTTTGATCACGACGAAACCAAGTAAGTTGTTTACGAGCAAGATGTCTGGTATCTCTTTTCAAAAGTTCGATTGCTTTTTCTAGACCATACTCATTTTTGAAGTATCCTTTGAATTGTTTGTATCCTATTCCACTCATGCTAGGAAGATTCCAACTATATTTTTGTTTGAGAAGTTTAGATATCTCATCGACTAGACCATTCTGGATCATATTGTCTATTCGGTCATTGATTCTGGCATCCAACAATTCTTTGTCTGTATCAATACCAATTTGGAGTATAGAAAAAATTGGTTCTCCTTTTTTTCTCTGTTTTGAAAATGGCTCGCCACTCATTATACAAACTTCCAAGGCACGAATCAAGCGACGTTTGTTTTTTTGGTCAATTGTTTTAATGATGTCTTGATCCATCTTGCCCAGCAAATCAGTCAATTCTTCACATGATTTTTCTTCTAGACTCTGGCGAAGTTTTTTGTTAGCTCCAATTTGAGGAATGTGCCAATTGTCAACTACTGAGGATATATACATTCCTGTTCCACCAGCAATGATGGGTATTCTTTTGTTTTTGATAATTAACTTGACATGCTTGATAGTGCGGTCACGGAATTCGGCAACTGTAAAAGTTTTTCCAGGGTTGAGAAAATCAATCAAATGGTGAAAGATGCCGTCTACTACATATGTTCTCCTTAGACCGTTCCATTCCCAAACGCCCAGTATCTTGGCAGTACCGATGCTCATGTTTTTGTAAATTTGTCTTGAGTCAGCAGATATTATTTCGCCATTTATTTTTTTTGCAAGACGCAAACTCCATTCAGTTTTACCGCAGGTAGTTGGACCGAGGAGGACGATCAATTTTGGTAATGTTTTTGATTCTGAATGCATAAGTTTTTCAAATTAAACAAAATAAGCAGGTTAGACATTGGGCTCTCTGTTGCTAAAGTAGTGAGAGCTTCGGCAGATTGTAGAGATCTGGCCAATCCAATTATTGTGTCTATTTGTTTTTTTTTAGCATTCAATAAATTGTTTTCTTTATTTGTGAGAGAATTATAAACATTTTATCTATTCTAACATGTTATATCATTTCAATCAACGACTGGTATCTGGATGACAAAAATTTATTTTAGAATTATCGTATCTAATCTAAGCTAAAATGATAGAAAGATGCATGCATGTTGACAAAAGCTCTAAAATGTACTATAATATATATGTTTTTTAGCATTTTGAGAAAAAATAATCATTTTGTTACTTGTATGGTTTTTGGTTTTTTTGAAAAATCTCCTGCTGGAAATTTTGAGCGTGGAAGGCCCGACAGGTTTTTGGTTTCAGATAGGATAGAAAAGGGAGAACATCTTAGTCGTCGTGAAAGAAGACCTCCAACTCCGCCAGTAGTTACACAAGACAGAAAAAGAGGCCCTGCCATTGCAGACACACGGGCGAGGATTGCCAGAATGCCTGAATTTGGGGCAGAAAGACCAATCACAGATAAGGAAACATCCTTGCGTGGCTCTCTTTCTCGTTTAGAGCAAGAGTTAGAAATATTTATTGCCAAAAAGGTTGCTCTAGAAAATAAAAAAGATGACAAAGGATTTTTGTCAGGCCTCAAGAGACGATTTTTTGGGAAGAAGGTTTCCCAGGAAGATCAAAGAATTGACCAAGAAATTGCTTATTTGGATAGGAAAATTGTAGATATTCGTAAGCAGGTCAGTAAATATCGTGCTGAATTGCATAATTCATTAGCAACTAAGAATAGACGGTCACTAGATGACACATGTGTCGATCATATCGGTGATGGGCAATCGTCAGTAGTCCATGTGAGCGGTTTAGATAGCCCCGATATTGAAAGAGGTTTGAAAAGATTGCGGTCTGACCCACGGCTTGGTTACATAGATAGCACAAATGAAGATATGGACGCAGCCGCCTAACGTATATAGCCACACGAATATTTAGGTGGTTTTTTTATTAGATATATCTAAATTCTGTTTTTTATATAAAATATATGGCAAACGATGAAAGCATTATAGAAAGAGAAAGATGGAGTTTGGCCAGAGAATATGAAAGATTTACTTCTGGCATTAGAAGGTTGCTTTTTAATAAAGAAAATTTGGGGAAAGAAATTGCAGATATACCAGAGGAAGAAAGAATTGTTAAACTAGAAATTCCTCTTGGTAGAAAACATGTGGCGGTTGTGGTAGGATCGACTGACTACGGTGGTCCTAAATCGAAGTATGGTCTCGACACAAGGCATAATGGGGAAAACCAAGACAGCCTATTTGTTGGTACTTATGAGACAGATGAAGGAAATCATGTTATGACTGGTGGTGTTGTTGACGCTGCTGGGGGACATGGTGGTGAAGGAGTTGGGGTCAAAATTAGTACAGTAGTCAATAGGGAAATTTCTCAATGTTTACAGAACAAAACAACAATGGAGCAAGCTTTTGCAAATGCTGACAAAAAAGCCACGCAAGATGTACCAGATGGTAAGGCCTGTGCCGTAGCTGTGCGGATTGCAGTGGATCATAAAACAGGAGAAATAGAGATGACAGAGGGGTGGTGGGGTGATTCTTCTATTCACGTAGCTCGCGGGGGAAAGCTTTTGACAGAAGCTAGAAGTGAAACACAAAATTTAGCCACAGCCTTGGTCAAAGCCACAAATGGCACACAAGTTGCTTATTTTAAAGATTTTGCTAGCAATAAAAATATTATTTTTGGTTGGCTTGGTATAAAAAAAAATTCCGATAAATTAAATGACACTGGCTCTTCACAAGAATCCCAAGCAGGTTTTCATTCTATGAAAATGCAGGTTGGAGATGTAGTTATACTTGCCTCAGATTCACTGGGGGATGTGGTTAGTGATTATGAAATAGAAAAAATATGTCAAGAAAATAAAGGGGCAGAAGCAATTCAAAATGCTTTGCTCAGCTTAATTCGTGAGCGTATTGTTGCGGATTCTTATATTATAAAAACTTCAGAATTAGAAGCAGAAGATGTCTCTATAAATAAAGAACCTGGAAAGAAAGAAGGAGACAACACCACGGTATTGGTGATAGAAATAAAAAAAGCCGAGCACGACACAGATCCTTATGTTTCTGTGCTACCAGTGGGATTAGAATCAGATGACACTGGAGATGACGATTCAGTGGCTAGAGAAGGCATAGCTGAGACAAATTGGGAGAAGTATGTTCGTGATAGATTGATAGAAGCTGGTGCAGTAGTCGGGGTTGTTCTGGATGGACAGGTACGTGAAATACTCAAGTCTGCGATTTATGAAAATTTGTCTAGGGAAATACAAAAAAATTTGTTGGACGTAGCAATACGCGTACGTCAAATTGGCACGAATGACCCTGTTGATTTTGAACCTCAACAAATTGAACCTCAAGCAGTTGATTCTAAGTTGCCAGCACAAAAGAGAGAATCATTATGGAGGCGTGTTGGCAAGTGGATTGGAGGAGCTACAGTAGGAGTAGGTTTGGCTTTGGGCATTTCTTCTCAATTCAGCAAAACAGACAAGCAAGCTCCGACACCACTGCCAGATGACCAAGGCAGTGGTGCTGAGACACAACATGAAGTTAGTATAGATGTGACCAGTCACGTCAGACCAGCCGAGATCGATGTTGGCATCTTGGAAGTTACCACAGAAAAAGACGCTGGTGAATCTTTTTCAGAAGAAAGAACATTTTCACAAACTGCCGAGAAAGGCGATGGATTTTATAGGCTTGTCCGTCATTTATTTGAAAAAATAAAAAGAACAGATGAAAAATTATTCAACAAAATTTTTGATCAAGCCAAAAAAGATTATGGTATTGATGGTGATTCAGATCGTCTTTTGACAGAGTTAATTTTAGAATTAGGCAAAAAGAACGGGGTTCATTTACTGAAAGGCGGGGGATACACTACAGAAGTGGGAGTGCGTGATGATCGATGGAAATCAACAACTTTTACTCTAAAAGTTGAAGAGACAGGAAAAGTGCGACTGGAAATAACCGGAGCAGACAAAGTGAGTGTGGCAAAAGGACCAACCAGAACAGCCAAAGATGCTGGAGATTTTACTCAACCAGCGCCTTTTGAAGGCAACGGAACAAAAAGATTGACTACTGCGGATCTTCCACCAATTACTGTAGGAGCAGTTCCAAGTCTTCCAAAAAAAGAAATGGGAGTATCTTTTAATCCAGTTGGAAAAATTTCAACAACTGGTTCTGATGAATTATCCAGAACAATGGATAGTGGTAGTGGTAGAGCACTTATGGTTCAATCACTAGAACCGCCCAGTGCCACAACAAAAGATGATTTAGATACTGATGTTGACACTCTTACCCCCGAAGAAAAACGAGCCAGACGTAGAGCTATTGCATTGGTTGCCAAAAGAAAAAGAGGAAGACATAAACTAGAAGCTCGTCAGGCAAATATGAAAGCTGGGGTGCGTGGTAAATTTGAGGTTGGTAACAGGTCTTTTCATGATGGCCAAAGAGTAATGTACACCTCTGCTCCCAAAAAAGGCGAACCAACTACTCTAGAATATCACGTGGTTGGCCAATCGGAGAGTGATCCACCAGGATTGATTCTTGCTCTTCATGGCAAAGACAAAGATGGAAATAATACAATTTTTAGACAGTTTGCTATTTCAGAGGCCACAGCACTTGATCCAAAAAGATTGAAGACTTAGAAGTTTGTGGGATAAAAAGCCTCTAGGTGTTTACCAGGGGTTTTATTATTGCATTTGCTAACGGTTGTATTTTTTTGTTATATTAAGTATAATAACTGCACTTTTATTGATAATTATTTATGTGGTTAGCTATTTTTTTTGTAGTCATTGGTCTGGCAATTTTGTTGGTTGGAGGTGATATTTTTGTTAGAGGAGCATCTTCCATGGCCAAGAAATTGAATGTTTCTGCATTGGTCATCGGTCTCACTATCGTCGCATTTGGGACATCGGCTCCAGAGCTTGTTGTTAATTTTTTTTCAGCTCTGAAGGGTTCGTCTGATATTGCTCTTGGTAATATTATTGGCAGTAATATTGCCAACACTCTCCTAGTTCTTGGTGTTGCGGCCATAATTTATCCTATTTCTGTCAAGAAGGGCACTGTATGGAAAGAAATCCCTTTTGGGGTTTTGACTGTTTTTGTACTGTATGTTTTGATTAACGACATTTTTTTTGGTGGAAGCACTAAAAATATTTTGACTGTTGGCGATGGTATTATATTAGTTAGTTTTTTTCTGATATTTTTGTATTACACTTACGGCTTGACCAAGGTAAAGGGCGAACATAATAATGAGGTAGATACTTATGGTTGGACAATATCAATTTCTTTTATTTTGGGTGGTTCGATTTGCTTGTTTGTGGGAGGAAAAATTTTAGTTGACAACGCTGTTATATTAGCTAGAATGGCTGGGTTGTCTGAACTGCTGATTGGTCTCACTATCACTGCTGTAGGTACTTCACTTCCCGAGTTTATCACATCTGCTATTGCTGCCTATAGAAGACAAGTAGATTTGGCAATTGGAAATGTTATTGGTTCAAATATTTTCAACATTCTTTGGGTACTTGGTGTGACTTCGATTATCAAACCAATGGAAGTACAAGAGACCGCAAATATTGATATTTTGTTTACGTTAGGCTCAGCTGTTTTGTTATTTTTTGTTATGTTTATTGGTGGCAAACATGGTAAGCATACGCTTAGAAGAATAGAAGGCGTTTTGTTTGTTTTGCTTTATTTGGGTTACATTGGATTTGTGATAATGAGGGGATGATTGAAAATTTGAAATTTTCAAAAAATTCTCTGGCAAGAGGAGCAGCAATGCCCCCTTTAAAATTTTGTAAAAAAGTTATACAATGAGAAGGTATTATGGCGATTTTAACTAAAATTTTTGGGGATGCG
>Ga0210006_1000354_pt1 | contig 37437 bp, 37 predicted proteins | sample CryGey02umfilter_2_FD_185452 | JGI IMG/M metagenome (GOLD analysis project Ga0210006, IMG submission 185452) | Groundwater microbial communities from aquifer in Utah, USA - Crystal Geyser 4/10/14 0.2 um filter (SPAdes) (version 3) | ecosystem: Environmental > Aquatic > Deep subsurface >... | reverse complement strand
CGCCGCTAACCGAACGGCCTCAAGCTTGAATTCCCTGCTGTATCTTTTGTATTCCTTGCGTTCCATATAACACCCCTTCAGAGATAGTAGCTAATCTCAGGGTGTCCACCAAACGTGGGTAGGATCACGCTGAATCAAACGTACCAAAAGCTTATAGAGCATTACAGGATGTGGAAGATAAATTAAATGGCGTACTAGATTGTTATTTCTTCAGAGTGACAGATAAGCATGGGGGGTTACCTTTCGCCAAGGATCTTGAGAAACTTATTAATTCGATTTCAAATTGGGATGAATATCTAATGGATAGAAGAATAGCTTCAGGAAAGCCATCCTTTAGACTAAGTCTTGATTCATGTTCTAAATCGGATTTTGGAAACGCTAAGCAAGTTTGGGTTGTTTGGATTCGCCCTGTATTAAACATTATTCGAGACTTGGCACTTAATTGTGCGAATCGGAAGCATAAAATTCCAGATCCCTGGGCTCCTTCGGCAGAAAAAGCTGATGCATGGGTGCATGTAAAGTTCTTTCCTGAGTATGTGGAAATTTCGTTAGCCAATTCTTGCTCAAGGAATAAGAAGCCAGATGATATTTTTGTTGAAGTAGAGAGAAATGCATCAACTAAGACTCGGTGGGACAATGTTTATGCGTTTGGCGGATCTATCGAGCCTACAAAGCAGATCAAAGGGAATCCTGAACTTTTCGCAGTGACAGTGTCACTGCCATACGCACCTTTTATGAATTCTAATCGTGAGAAAAGGAATGATTTATGAAATATAAGCTAATGGTAATCGATGACAGTATTCACCAGAGGGCTGACAGTTACAGAGACGTTCTCACGACAAGTGATTTTGAGCTTGTGATAGTCAAAAGTGCTGAAGAGTTGGAACAATGCTTTAGCACTACTCCTGTCGATGGTTATCTTGTTGATGTCATTTTAAACACGGGAAGTTGGCAGAAATATGGAAATGCAGGATCTCTTTTTTCGAGGTTAGGGCCTCCGCCTCGGCGAGCTCCAGTTTTTCTTGTAAGTATGAATTGGGGAGAGCCAGAAACAATCCAAACGCTCAATACCATTAATCAGATTCGAGATTTGGAAGTGTTGAGATATTTGGTATGGCCTGACTTCATTAAGGCGGGAAGGCTTGATAACAATCCAGATCTTGTTGCTCTAAGAGGTAAGCTTTTTGATGATCTCTCAATTTGGCATCAACGAAGCTCGTTTCGACCAGAGGATGATGAAAATATCCGGATTCTTATCTTGGCAGATCTCCAATATGGAGATCCGCACACCTCTTCTAATGCTGCGTTCAGTGAGCAGTGGGTCTCGAGAGTGTTGCGGAAAGATGATCTAATGCCAGACATTTTGATCATAGCAGGTGACATCGGTTTTTCTGGTACAGCAACAGAATACAGAGAGGCAAAGAAGAGGCTTGAGGAGAATTTATTGAATGAATTGTGGGCGGCTTCAGCCCTCGACAATATGCGGGAACGTGTCCTAATGGTGCCTGGGAATCATGATGTAAATTTGCGTTACCTTGCTTGTAATGGGTATAAGTGGGAAAGGGACAAAATGAAATGGGCGCTTCTCGAGCCTTCAACTCAAGATAAGAAAGTGGCTGATGACACCTTTTCACTCGAAGCTTTTCGGCAATTTGCAGTTGCTACAAATGGATCTAAGGCTTGGGATGATGGCGAGGTCTCTTCACATTTGGATAGACGGTTTGAAGGCTGCGGTCTTCGCTTTTACCTATTAAATAGTTCGCGCTACACCTCCTTGAATAATCCTAAAAGAGTGGAGTTCGGAAGTGAAGATCTTGAGGCGATTAGTAGAAGTTTGGGAAGCAGTGATAATCCAAAAGACTTTATCAATATCGTAGTTTCACATCATGGGATACAGACAGGAGCCTCAAGTGAGCAAATAGCAGACTGGGAAAATGTTGGGAAGCAGTTTTTTATGATGAACCATGTTGGGATTTGGGTTTTTGGGCATTATCATAAGGAGAAGTTTTCAGTCGAAGATATTGGTTCTAACAAACTTAATTTGGTGCAAGCGCCAACGCTCAGAATTGCCCCTGGAGAAAGCATTTGTAGGGGGTTTACATTGATTGATATGAAGCGAACTGATGGTGTTGTTGTTGGAGGGGAAGTTCGCTTTTATCGTCTTGACGCATCTGGCGCACCATTAGGAGAACCTGTTTGCAACCAGCTTGTGATTTGAATAGTAAATGTTGAGTGAGACTCATCGCAGAATTCAGCGTGGCGAGGGTCAGAGTGGCGAGGGTCAGGCTTTGAATGGCGGATTTCAGACAAGGGGGCGGGGTTAGGTTGGAGGCCAGAGAGGTATTTCGGGTGGTATTTCGGGGTCGGGACCAAGCCAAGTGATTGGAATGAAGGAAAATCTGCTCCGAAAATCTGGATAATATGAGCTTAGAAGCTTCTTTTTGGGGGCGAAAAGGGGCGTTTAAGAATCAGTTTGCTGGATGAGGCTTTGTGCGAGGCGATCAGGCAGAAGATGATCGTTGAAATGCTGTATGACGATGATGTCGAGTACCGCCTGTTTGCCCCGGATGTGCGAAATCGCAGGTTCGGGGTCAGGCCTTGAATGGCGGATTTCAGCCAAGGGGCGGGGGCTGGTTCGGGGACCAGAGCGGTTCTCCGCCTGATTCCAGCCAGGTGAGGTAGGCGCGCACCTCGAATTCGAGCTGGTGATAGTCCGGCTCCATATTGCAGCACAGCTTGTAGAATGATTTGTCATGTTCGGATTCTTTCATGTGGGCAAGTTCATGCACCACGATCATGCGCAGGAATTCGGGCGGCATATCCTTGAATACCGTTGCCACATGAATCTCGCGGCTGGCCTTGAGCTTCGCCCCATGCACCCGGGACTTGCTGGTGTGCATGCCGAGCGCATTGCGGGTGAGATGCAGGGTGCTGTCGAAAGCCACCTTGTTGAGCGGCCCTGCCTTGCGCAGGTGGATGTCTTTCAGCTTTATCACATAATCATAAAGCGCCTTGTCGCTGCGCACCGTATGGCTGTGCGGGTATTTCTGCAGCAGCCAGTCGCCCAGCCTGTTCTGCTCGATCATCTGTTGGATCTTCTCGGTCAGTTCGGCGGGGTAGCCGGCCAGATAATTCGTCGGTGGCTTGGGGCGCATGCCGCAGCCTAGAGGGATGCTCTGAAGAACTATACATGGACGCGACAGCGGCTTTGCGAAATGGGATGCAAGGCGCGAGGTGAAGAGCATGGTGGTTCCATGGGAGAACCTCGCAACGCCGCAGGCCGTTCGCAAAGCCTTGTCCCGAAGGGTTGCGCCCCAATCGGGCCCTCACTGTGTCAGCCGACTTGGCATCGTAGCTACGGCTACGACCTGCATCGGCTTCCTTGTGATCATCCCGATTGGTGCAGTAACGCGGCCTATGGATAGTTTTCCAGAGCATCCCTGGTCCCTGATGGCGATTGCAGCCATGCATGCAGGGAATTCGGGGTTCGGCTTACCAGGCCTGGTAGGCGGTGTAGGCCGCGTAGGCGGCGAGCAGCAGGAAGAGGACGCCGCTGATCTGGTGCAAAAGCTTAAGCGGCATTTTTTGCAGGATGGTGCGCCCGGCCCACACACCCAAGGCCGAGGTGCTGGCTAAGGCGAGGGTGGCCCCGACCCAGACGGCCAGCGGGATACTGGTGCTGCTAAGCGCAACCACCGCGATCTGGGTTTTGTCGCCGAATTCGGCCACGCTGATCAGCAGAAAGGTGGTGAGAAATACGCTGCGCCCACTCTTCTCGGCAAGCTCTTCCTCCCCTTCATCCTCGCCGCCGGCGCGCAGGGCATGGATGCCGAAGGCCGCGAACAACACGGCAACAATCAGCGAGATATAGAATTCCGGAATCAGGCTGGCGATGCCCATGCCGAACATCACGGCCAGTGCATTGAGCAGGGCGAAGGCTGCGGCGGCTCCAAGGATGATGGGCAGAGGCCTGTGGCGGGCGGCCAGCACCATGCACACCAGCTGGCTTTTATCGCCGATTTCAGCGGCAAAGATCAGCAGGTAACTGGTCAGAGAGGCGGAGAGCCAGGCAAGGGTTTCTGTCATGCGCGCAGCCTAGCACCGCATGGCCCCGCCGCTAAAAAATCTTTCAGGGTCAACCCGCCACGGGGGGTGTAGCAAGGCATGCCCGGGAAATTTGTGCTACAAGCTATAGACCGCCTGGCCTGTTAAAGGCGCTGGCAGGGAGGCATGCACCGACCATGGTTAGTCAGGCAGCTGAACTCAGATACGCGGTCCGTCCGCTGCTTATACTGAAATACTTCGGTCAGCTCTCGCTGGTGCTGGCCGTGCTGACCCTGGTGCCGCTGGCGGTATCCCTGATCTACGGTGAAACATCTATCGGCTTGAGATATGGCGTGATTGTGCTGGGCCTGCTGCTTGGCGGCGCTGCGCTGGCACGATTGCATGCCCCTGCCAATATGCAGGCCAACGAGGGCATGGTGCTGGTGACCCTGATGTTCCTCTTTACCCCGTTGGTGATGAGTTATCCGATGATGGCATCCGGCCTGCCGTTCATCGATGCGCTGTTCGAGGCTGTTTCCGGCGTCACCACCACGGGGCTGAGCACCACGGCAACACTTGCCGGCATGCCCGATACCTTCCTGTTTTCACGGGCCTGGATGCAGTGGTACGGTGGTCTGGGCATTGTCGTGCTGTCGCTGGCCCTGCTGATTCATCCGGGGCTGATTGCCAAGGGGCTGGCCAATAACGAAAGCGATGTGGACGATCTCATCGGCGGCACCAAACTGCATGCCCGGCGCGTGCTGACGGTGTACGTCATCATGACCGTCATCGGCATTGGCGGTGCACTGCTGGTAGATATGGATGGTATGGATGCGGTGCTGTACACCATGGCATCGGTCTCGACCGGCGGCTTCGCGCCGTATGACAACAGCCTGGCGCAGCTCGATCTGGCAGCACAAAGCTGGGTCACCCTGCTGTGTCTGGCCGGAGCCATTCCGCTCACCCTGTATTACCATGTCCTGCGCCAAAGGCAGCACCGTCCTGTGGATATGCTGCAATTGTATTCCATGATCGGCGCGGTACTGGTCGCCACCCTGCTGCTCGGTGCCAGCATGCGACTGCTGGACGGGATGCCCTGGGCGGATGTTCTGCACCATGCACCGATGCTGGCCTTCTCGGCGCAGAGCACGGCCGGCTTTGCCTCCATGCCTGTGGCGGATCTGGATGCGGATTCCAAGCTGGTGCTGATCTACTCCATGCTGATCGGCGGCGGTGCAGGCTCCACGGCAGGCGGCATCAAGCTGCTGCGTCTGCTGATTGTCTTTGCCGTGTTCCGGATATTCATCCTGCGTGCCTGCGTGCCGCAGCATGCCGTGCTGGAGCCTGTGCTGGGCAAAAGGCAACTGCAGCCCGACGAGATTCAGGAAGCCATGCTGCTGATCCTGCTGTTCGTGCTGGTGGTGGCGCTATCCTGGCTGCCCTTCGTCGTCATGGGCTACAATCCCCTTGATGCGTTGTTCGAGGTGGCTTCGGCTACCGGTACGGTGGGGCTGACGAGTGGTATCAGCAGCGCAGACCTGCCGTCCCTGCTCAAGGCTGTGTTATGCGTGGATATGCTGATGGGTCGGCTTGAAATTATCGCCTGGCTGGTGCTGCTGTATCGCGGCACATGGTTCGGCCGGAGAATGGAGGCAACATGAGAGTCGCATTTATCGGCGCCAGCGAGGTCAGTATCTGTACAGCCAAAGCCCTGATTAAAAAGGAACATGAGGTTGTCATCATTGAAGCCTCTAGAGAAAAGATAGATGAGTTATCCAAGGAAATGGACTGCAGCTTCCTGCAGGGTGACGGCAGCCGTCCGGATATCCTGCGCGAGCTCAATCCCGGCCAGACGGATATCCTGTTCTGCCTGACCAATGACGACCATGCCAATCTGATTGCCAGTCTTATCGGACGTTCGCTGGGCTTCAAGCGCGTGGTTACAAGTATTGCCGATGCCCAGTTTGAAACCATCTGTCTCGAACTGGGACTGAAGGATACGATCGTGCCGTCACGCACCATCAGCCGTTACCTGGAGGATATGGTCGGCGGCAGCGAAAACATCGAGCTATCCACCATCATCAAGGATGAGGCCCGTTTTTTCACGCTGATTGCCAGAGAAGAGGATGCCATAAGCCCCGCGGAGCTTGCGCTGCCTGAGGAGGCCAGAGCCATCTGCTATTACCGCGATGGCAAGTTCATGCATGCCGGAGCAAAGACCAAATTCGTCAAGGGTGATGAAATCATCATCCTGACACACAGCAAGAATATCCCGGCCCTGCAGGAGCGCTGGCATGCCAAAGCAGACGGCACGGGAGCGATTGATATGCAAGGCGGACAGGAAGCCGAAAAAGGGGAGAAGTCATAATACGATGACGGCATGCGCCTTTGCGGCGAAAGCGTTTCTTATATCTGTGAATGTGCGGGTTGAAGCTGCCCGGCTTGCGGCGGTTTATAGGTTTTAACCCGGTTCCTTCCCGTTTCCTTGGCTTCGTAAAGCGCGGCATCGGCATTTTCGATCAGCTGTTGTGCCGTGCTTGTCTGCTCGTCCAGTTCGGCAACGCCGATGCTGACAAACACCCGCACGGCCTGCTTCGCCCTGGATTCGCTGCTCAGCACCAGTTCGTGCGAGCCGATATTATTACGCAGGCGCTCGGCCAGTTCGCGGCCTGCTTTCGCTGTGCTATCCGGCGCAATGATCACGATCTCCTCGCCGCCATAGCGGGCGGCGATATCGGCATCGCGGATAACACCCAGAATCAGCTCGCCGACATAGCCCAGCACCAGATCGCCGGCCTGGTGTCCGTAGACATCGTTAACCTTTTTAAAATGATCAATATCGACCATCAGGACGGAAAGCGGTAGCCCGTAACGTTTGGCCCTGCCGATTTCGGTGGCCAGACGACGATCCATATAGCGGCGGTTGTAGATGCCGAGCAGGGGGTCGGTGATGCTTTCCTCTTCCAGCAGGGCCATGCGCCGCAAATCGATGGCGGTGCGATGGAACAGGGTGCCGGTGACCCACACGAAGCAACTGCCGAAAAAGAAGACGGCCGGGACGATCAGATCACGCAGTTGATTGCTCAGCAGGTGTTCCCAGAAAAATGCGGCATAGCCGACATAGCCGGCGATGAACACCATGATCATCAGCATCAGCAGTTGCCAGTACTGCCTCACATTGCCAGTCGGCAGCAGGCCGATCAGCGAATACGCCGGCTTGATCGAGGCTGCCAGGATCAGGATGCCGAGAAGGATCAGGCCGAGTGCGGTCATCAGTATGCCGCTACAGTGGGAAGGAAAAGGTTGTACATGCCGCCACTATACCACCCGTGGCGGATGGGATTCAAATATCCAGCGGGGGCAGGGAAAGATGCTCGCAGGGCAGCGGCCAGTCGGGGTGGATGGCTTCGCTAACGGTGAGCAGGGCCAGATTCGGATGCTTTGCAAAGCGGGCCAGATAGGGTAGCAGGGCGGTGTCGAACAGCGGGTCGTGCGGGTCGCTTCTTAACAGATCGACATTGTGCAGGATCAACAGGGCGGGAGCGGGATTGTGCGCCAGCGCGGCGAGGAGATTCCCGAGGTCCGAAATGGTTGCGTCATCCAATCCGGCCTGCGCGCAGAGATCGCGCAGCGTGGCGGGAAAATCAGTGGCACAGAACTTCATGTCGGCATAAAGCACGCGTATCTCTGCGGGTAGGACGCTGCGCAGGTCGGCCACGGTGCGCCGCCGGCCCAAGCCGTGCGCGGCGCACAGGTTGATGCTCGCACCTGCGGAGAGGCGAGCGGCCAGTGATGCAGTGAAGGCCGGGCGCAGCAGCGCCTCACTGTCCGGGGGAATATCCTGTTCCTGATCAGCCATACGTCATATTTGTCAGCGCATGCCTTAAAGTCCAGTCTGGGTGATATATCTTCGGCGATGGGTCCGCTTGGTTGTTATTCGGGCTGTGCAGGACAACAATATAGTTTGACCCGAGGCATTGGAGGTTTATGTGAAAAGAAGATTGGAACAGTTGCGCCAGATGACAACGGTGGTTGCCGACACCGGCGATATCGAGGCCATTCGCAAGTGGAAGCCTGTGGATGCCACCACCAACCCGTCGCTGCTGCTCAAGGCTGTGAGCATGCCCGAATATGCTCATTTTATGGATGAAGCGGTGGCCTGGGCCCGTGAGCGGGGTAGTGAGCCAGAGCGCATCATCGCGGATGCGGGCGACAAGCTGGCAGTGATGATCGGCTGCGAGGTGTTGCAGATTGTTTCCGGCCGCATCTCCACCGAGGTGGACGCCCGCCTGTCCTTTGATACCGAGGCGACGATTAAGCGCGTACACAGCTTGATTGAGTTGTATGCGGCGCATGGCGTCGGGCCTGAGCGCATCCTTATCAAGATCGCCTCGACCTGGGAGGGGATTCGCGCCGCCCAACGCTTGCAGCGCGATGGCATCGACTGCAATCTGACACTGCTGTTTTCGATGGCACAGGCTCGCGTGTGTGCCGATGCCGGCGTGTTTCTTATTTCTCCATTCGTCGGTCGCATTATGGACTGGTACAAGGCGCACGAGGGTCGCGATTTTACAGCGGCGGAGGATCCGGGCGTGCAGTCGGTGCAAAACATTTACCGTTATTACAAGAGCCACGGCTATACCACCGAGGTGATGGGCGCGAGCTTTCGCAATATCGGCGAAATTCTCGAACTGGCCGGTTGCGACCGGCTGACCATCAGCCCGGGCCTGATGCAGGAGCTTGATGCCTCGGCTGAACCTGTAAAGCGCATGCTTGCTGACGACGGCACACGTAGCGCCCGCGAGCCGTCTCTAGGCGAGGCTGCTTTCCGCTGGCAGCTTAATGAGGATGCCATGGCCAGCGAAAAGCTTGCCGAGGGCATCCGCAACTTCACTGCCGATCAGCTCAAGCTGGAGGCCCTGCTGGGCGAACGACTCGGCGCCTGAGCCAAGGAGTAATCTGATGTTCAAAAAATACGTATGGGGTTTATCGCTGGGCCTGCTCATCGGGCTGCCCGCTGTGCTGTTCGCGCTTCCGGGCGCAGGCATGGCGGGGTCGCTGGATGAGTCGGTTCAGGAGGGCAGGGCGTTGTTTATGACGGGCACATTCGGTGGAAACGGGCGCAGTTGCAACAGTTGCCACACGGGCGACGGGACGACGCTGGGCGCACTGCCCAACGGCAAGGCGATTTCCAGCCTGAATAATGCCGCCGCCATCTTCCCGCGCTACAACGCGCGGCTCGGGGTGGTGCTGAGCTTGCAGGATCAGGTGCATAACTGCATTGCCGGTGCGCTTGAGGGAACTCCTCCGGCCAGCGACAGCAGGGAGATGGTCGCGCTGATCAGTTATCTGACCTCGCTTGCGCAGGGCAAAGCCATCGATATGGGCGGCAAGCCGGAATAAGGGGAAAGGTACTGCCAGTCTGCCCTCAAGCCTGCTCCAGCAGGGTTTTGACGGCGGCGAAATCCTGCTCCAGCAGGGCTGCATCAGCATCGGGGGAGAAGAGCCCGGCGAGCTCGTTGCCCAGCGGCAGGTGAGCGCCGTTTTCCCGGGCCGCGGCGATGACAAACTGCATGTCCTTGGCCATATGCTTGAAGGGGAACTGCGGCGGGTAGGCCTTGGTTTTAAACATATTCTCTTTGAGCTGAAACAGGGTACAGGCGAGAGGCCCGGAAGCCACTGCATCGAGCAGGGTTTCCACATTCAGGCCCGAACGCTCGGCCAGATGTACGGCCTCGGCCATACCCTCCATCATGATGCCGAGCAGCAGATTGATAGCCAATTTCATGCTTGAGCCGCTGCCCGATTCACCACAGCAAATTACCTTCCTGCCCATGCTGAGCAACAGCGGCTCCTGTGCCCGGATGGCATCCTCCGGGCCGCCGGCAAGGATGACCAGCGTGCCCTGTTCGGCAGGAACCTTCGAACCGGAGACCGGCGCATCGATCATGGTGATGCCCTTTCCGGCCAGCGCTGCTGCCCAGTCTTTGCTGCAGGCCGGCGGCACGGTACTCATATTGATCACGGTTTTACCTGCGCAATTGCCGTGCAGGAGTCCATCCTCCCCGTGCAATACCGCATCCACAGCTTCCTGCCCGGTGAGCATCAGGATGATGATATCCGAGGCATCGGCCAGCTGTGCCGGCGTGTCTACCACCTGTGCTCCTGCCGCGCGCAGGGTCTCTGCCTTGCCTGCCGTGCGGTTGTATACGCTCAGCGCATGCCCGTGTTTGAGGATATTGGCGGCCATGGCCTGCCCCATGATGCCGAGGCCGATAAAACCGATGCGTTGTGTCATGTGATTCCTCCTGAATGCTGCGCTGGCCTTGCAGGATAAAGGGTTCTGCCGGTTTTTACAGTTTTGTTACATTGTTTTTCATGCCTTTTACCAAGCCCATACGCTTGCACACATTTCTCCCCCTAAAGTTCTCCTCATTGAGGGACACAATCCCCAAGGAGATAAAAATGAAACGAATCCTTATCGCAACCATGTTGAGCACCGCATTGCTGGCAGCGCCAGTTGCCCAGGCTGCATCCAATCAGGATCGGGCCATGGCCACGGGTGCTGTGGTCGGTGCAACGGCCGGAGGTGTTGTCGGCGCAAGCCAGAATCAGGCTCTCGAGGGTGCCATCTTCGGTGCTGTTCTGGGCACCATTGCCGGAGCTGTCATTGCCAGCAATCAGCAGGCGGTCTATGTCGCGCCGCAGCGCACGCATTATCAACCGGTCGTGCGGCATCATTTGCCGGTTGTGCGGCACTATCAGCCGGTTGTGCATCATTACAAACCTGTCGTGAAGCGCTATCAGCCGCAGGCTAATCATTACCAGCCACGTGTGCGTCAGGTTGCCTATGCCCGTCCGCAGCAGCACAGGTCCGAGCGCTATGTCGCCCCGCGCAGCTATGGCCATGAGCGTGGTGAAAGGGATTAAAGCCTGCTGTCGCAGGGCAAATGCGGCACAGGGTGTTTCTCCCGATACGGGCCGGAAGGCCCGTGTCGGGCCCGTTTTCTGCAGCCCTTATAGGGGATTTGTATACAAGTGAAATACCCGACCATGACGCGAGGTCTTTCATTGTTTATTCATAAAATTTTGATTAATCTTGTGCCATGAGTATGACTCTTGGATTGGCCTTGCGGTTCGGCGATTACCCGCCGGCAGTAATGCTGCCGTCTGCGCCTGTTATGGCTGACAGACGCGCCGCCGTTATTGAAGCGCAGCCTATTCATGAGAGTGCAGCCATCTCCACCGGCAATTCTCTTTCCGATGGCAGACTGCGCAGGGGTATGCAGAGCAACCAGTTTTTCCGCAATGAGCCCCTGACCTACACTGCGCAAGGCACTTCCGATGTTCCTTCCGAAGGCAACGGCTTCCTGATCGACCTCTACATCTGAACTCCTTCCGGGTTCGGACGACCCGGGTGACATCCATTGCATGCAGAGCGATTCCTTACCGGACGACAGTACGTTAAATTAACCCAAAAGATATATGTTAAGTCTTATTATTGGCACCCGACTTGCTAGTAAAATGAATGCCATTCGTTGGAGGTCTGCATGTTTAATCTTTCTACAGCCGATCCGGCAGACGTTGCCCGTTTTTTTGAGGCAGCCGGAGTTGGCATTATCGTTTTTGATGTTGCGGACCATTGTTCTCTGCATCTGGTGTGTACCAATGGAATCTACCGCAGCATGTACGGCATGGAGCACGAACCTGCTGCCGGCTTAAGCGTGCATGATTTCCTTTCCCCTTATATCCAGCAACACTATCTCCAGCAGTTTCAGGATTGCTGCGATAGAAGGGTTGCGGTGGATGATGAATTCCAGCTGGACCTGCGTGGAAAGACCCTTTGGCACCGGGTGCGCATGGTTCCTGTTTTCGGGAAGGATGAGACACATATCTCGCGGGTTTTTGCAACAAGTGTTGATATCACGCAGGAGAAGTTGCTCGAAGAGGAGCTGGGGATTGTCAGTGCCCGTCTCGAGGCGATTGTTGATTCCACCTATGACGCCATCGTTTCCATTGATAACAAGCATACCATCAACACATTTAATCAGGCGGCTGAAGACCTGTTTGACTATACCCGCGAGGAGATGGTGGGTAAAAACATGGAAGTGCTTCTGCCTCAGGCTTCCCGGCCGCAACATGCCGGGCATATCGATAATTTTGGCCAGTCGCCGTTAAAGTCCCGCCCGATGGAAGCGCGTGTGGAAGTGGCAGGCTTGCGCAGGGATGGAAGTACCTTTGCTGCCGAGGTGGCGATTGCTAAAATTAAGGTGCATGGCGAGGTGGAATACACAGCCATTATTCGTGACATCTCGGCCCAGATGCGCCTTCTCGATGAACTCAAGCATCGTGCGAAAACCGACCCCTTAACTGGCATTGCAAACAGGCGGCATTTCTTTGAAGCGACGCGAGGGGAGATTGACCGTTGTCAGCGCTATGATCACCCCCTGTCGCTGCTGGTGCTGGATCTGGATAATTTCAAATCAATCAACGATACCTATGGTCATGCGATTGGTGATGAGGTACTCAAGGCCTTGAGCAGGGTTCTGAAGAAGCGCTCAAGAAAACTCGATGTGCCGGCGCGTCTGGGTGGAGAAGAGTTCTGCCTGCTGATCCCCGAAACCACACTTGAGCATGCCCATGAGCTGTGCATCCGCCTGCTCGAAGATATTCGTGGCATTCATACCGCTATACCGGCGCTTGGTGAGCGGGTGGTGACCGCCAGTATTGGTCTTGCTACATATCGCAAGGGCGGGGAAGACGTCGACATGCTCGTGCAACAGGCGGATGAGGCGATGTATGCGGCAAAGCATTCAGGAAAAAACAAGGTCTGTCTGGCTGATTGCAGGGATTTGCGTCAGGGTGAAAAAGGACTGCCTGATGGGTCAGGTGACTTCTGCAGCGTGTGACTGCTGTCGTTCGGATGAAAGCAAAAGGCCCTGCACATCACATGCAGGGCCTTTTCTTTCAGGCCGGACAGGCTTCACAGGCGCTGAAAAAATGCCCTGAGCCTGACGGCATGGCCGCCCGTTTCAAACAGTGCCAGACCCGAAAGGATTAGCGTCGCACCCAGCACGATCTCCATGCTCAGTGGCTCGCCATTGAACATATTACCCAGCGCCAGGGCCGTTACCGGGGTGATCAGCGTAATCATCGCTACCCGCGTTGCCTGCCCCTTCTTCAGTACATAGTAATACAGGGCGAAACCGAGCACCGAGCCGAACAGGGCCAGATAGGCAATCGAGCCTGCGGTTCTTGCCGACACATCCACAGGCGGCCCGTTGCTGCTCAAAAACCAGGTGAGCAGAAACAAAGGCGTGGCAATGGCCAGTCCGCCGCTGGTCAGCACAATCGCCGGCACATCAGCATTGATACGCTTGACCCATACAGCACTTGCCGAGTGGATCAGCACAGATAGCAATACGCCGCCAATACCAAAGACCATGCGCTCATCCATATGCATGCCTGTCGCGAAGATCACCGCCAAACCTGCCAGTCCGAGAAACATGCCTGCCAGTCGCGCGGGGGTCAGTGCCTCGCCCTGCAGCCAGAGCCGTGCCATGAGTCCTGTAACCACTGGCGTGAGACCGAAGATCAATGAAATCCAGCCTGATGGGATGAACTGTGCAGCCCAGTACACGGAAAGCATGGCGCCATAGATGCCGAGACCTGCCGCCACATAGGCCTGCATGGCGCGGCGATGCCATTTCATACCATTACCAAGCAAGGCCGCCACGATCAGCGCCAGCACGGCACCGATCGCCATGCGGCTGGTCACGCCGAATACAAAGCCGACGTCCTGACTGCTCCACAGAATAGCCAGCGGGGTTGTGCTCCAGATCATGATTACGCCTATGTATGCCATTGGCACAGACATCTTAATCTCCTTCTCTCCTTTCTTTGATGGTAGAGCCAAACAAAAACGGCCACGGATTCGCTTGAACCCATGGCCGTTTTGAAAAATCCGATCGTCAGCTTTTGCTTACATCGGAACGCTTATCACAACGCATGGGCACAGGGGTAGGGCTCGTTTGACCGGAAGCCAGACGATAGCTCGAACCATTTTGTGTGCGGGCTGCGTATACATGGTGCGAATCATGGTGGGCAGGCAAGGGATGTCAACGTATCTGCTTGTCACTGCGTTGGATTGACGCAGCAGCTATTGCCGCCGTCTACCGGCAAGAAAAAAGATTCCAGCTAAAGTTTATGGTCCGGCAAGCGATAGTTTCTAATTGGTGGTTATCTGTAAGCAAGGGGGTGAGTGTGCTCAGCAGTCAGATTGAACAGATTCACTACAACCTGAATGAGTCGTTTCCGGGGCTCTGCCGGATATCTATTGCGATCTATGATAAAAATACCGATATGCTCAAGACCTTCACGCAAAGCAACCAGGGAGCTGTGCCGATTCAGTACTACTCAAGCAGACTGAACAAATCGGAATCACTTTCCAGGCTGGTGGAGGAAAGAAGCACCAGGGTTATCGACGATATTACCTTGCTTAATGAAGACCAATATCACACAAAGAAAATAAAGGACGCCGGCTACCGATCCAGCCTGACTTATCCGATTTATAACCGGGATACGTTTATCGGCATTCTCTTTATGAATGCAAAGGAGATTGGTTTTTTCAGTGAGGCGATTGTTAAACGACTTTCCATCTTCATTCACCTGATTTCCACCTTGCTGATAGCGGAGACACAGCCGATTAAAACATTGAACGGGGCGGTGGCCACGGCACGTGAATTCAGCCGCATCAAGGATGAGGAAACCGGCGCCCATCTGGCCAGGATGTCCCACTATTCGCGCGTTATCGCCTTGGCCATCGCCGAGCTGCATGATCTGAATGATGAGGCGATTGAGTACATATTCCAGTTTTCGCCATTGCACGATGTCGGCAAGGTGGGCATACCGGACTCGATTATTCTCAAGCCGGGAGCCTTAAGCGATGCCGAGAGGCGAATGATCCAAACCCATGTATCCATCGGGGAAAGCATCATTCATACCATGGTGGACAGGTTTGATCTTGGTGCTGTTTCAAACGTGCAGATGCTGCGCAATATCGTTACTTATCACCATGAGCTCTATGATGGTTCCGGCTATCTGCGGGGCCTCAAGGGCGATGAGATTCCCATCGAAGCCAGAATCACCACCGTTGCCGATGTGTTTGATGCGTTAACGACCAAGCGTTCGTACAAGCCAGCCTGGAGCAATGCTGATGCATTCATGTTCCTCGAAGACAATAAGGGGATAAAATTTGATCCGGACTGTGTCGATGCGCTGGTCAATAATGCCGAGCTGGTCGAGGCAATTCAGAATCGTTTTCAGGAAGATATGCCGGGAGATAGGGGCGGCCTGCCCGAATCAGATCTGCAGCTCCGGCTTGTCGCGTCATAGTCAGCTGATTTATTCCGTGAACAAAAAAAGGCCTGCCATCCGGGGGAGGGAAGAATGGCAGGCCTTGGGGGCTTCTTTGGCAGCGATCTAACGCTGCACTGGCGTTATGACCTATTGTGAACTGAACCCTTCAAGCGAAGGTGGGCGCCGCATCCTGGCATCAGGTATCCCGATGAGGGGACACACACAACCACGATAGACCAAGCTCCCGTTCAGAACGCATCGGCTCAGACAAATAGGTCACAACGCCAGTGCAACGAAACTTTCTCGTCTATGTGGATACATTATGACATGGTGGAAATTGATTTGGAAGGGTTTATTTACACCCTTGCGGAGCGCCTGTGATTTTTCTCCAACGTGGCCCCGTAGCCCGCTATTGCACGCAGAAGACCGCATAACAGGGCTTGAATTTCGCGCCGATAAATATTGAAGATTTTCGTTTGCGTTCAGTTTTCAGTTGTGATTAACTCCCTCGATGCAGGAAGATCGGATTCGTCATCAGATTCTGGAAGCGGCGGCGCGGCGGTTTACCGACTACGGTTACGGCAAGACAACTGTGGCCGAGATAGCCCGTGATTGCGGCATGAGTAGCGGCAATGTGTACCGCTATTATGAAAGCAAGGAAGGCATCGCCATTGCCGGTGTCGAGGAAAAGCTTGAAGAGAAATTGGGCACCTGTGAAGCGGCGACGGATGATTCATCTCCGGCAATCGAGCAGTTGCGCCAGTACCTGCTGGCCCGCCTGCGTTTCACGCATGCATTTAATTGCGGGGGCTCGCATCTGCATGAACTTGTACAATTAATTACCGAGCGACATCGCGATCTCATCGATAAGTGCGATGCGCGCGTGATCGGCTGGTTGGCACAGATTATCGGGCGCGGTATCGAGCGCGGTGAATTCAGACCGTTGGATGCGAAGCAGGCGGCCACATCGATTTCCGTGGCAACGATGGTGTTCAACGTTCCGACCTTTATGCAGGAGCCGATTGAGGACATGGAAGCGAAGTTGAATGGCCTGCTTGAATTGCTGCATCAGGGGTTGAAGGCATGATATTGCGTGTTGTCGGATTACTATGTGCTGTTGCCGTGTCCGCCTGTGTGGTCGGGCCGGATTTCAAGCAACCGGATGCCCCCAAGACCGGGCAGTACACGGCTGCAAAGTTGTCCCTTGAGCAAGCCGATTCCAGCTCAGATCAGAAGGTGGTTGCCGGCAGTGAGGTGCCGCTGGACTGGTGGAAGATGTTCGGTTCGCAGAGCCTGAACAGGCTAATTGAGCGCGGGCTGGCCAACAGCCTGACGGTGACGGCGGCCAGGGCACGCCTGCGCGAGGTGCAGGAGAATCTGAATTCGCAGGTCGGTGCTGTGCTCTATCCGAATGTGGATGCCAAGGGTTCGGTTTCCCGGCAGAAGATTTCCGGCACCGCATTCGGTGGCAACTCGCGCATCTACACCCTGCACAATGCCTCGGTCAGTGCCAGCTACGGCATTGATTTGTTCGGCGCCAGCCGTCGTTACCTCGAAACCCTTGAATCCCAGGTTGATTACGAGCAGTACCAGTTGCAGGCGGCGCGTATGACCCTGGCTGCAAATATCGTGACGGCGGTGGTCAAAGAGGCTTCGCTGCGCGCCCAGATCAGGGCAACTGAGCAGATCATTGCCGACAACGGAGCGCAGCTCGGTATGATTGAGCAACAGTATGCACTGGGTGCGGTGGCGCAATCCGCCGTACTCAGCCAGCGAACTGCTCTGGCGCAGGCACGCACATCCCTGCCCGATCTTCAGAAACAGCTGCAACAGAATCGCCATCTGCTCAATGTACTGGTCGGGGATTTCCCTTCCAGTGAGCTTGCCGAATTCACCCTCGATAGCCTGCATTTGCCACACGAGTTGCCGCTTAGTCTGCCATCCATGCTGGCACGCCAGCGGCCCGATATCCTGGCTTCCGAGGCGCTGTTGCATCAGGCCAGCGCCAATGTCGGGCTGGCGACCGCCAATATGTATCCGAGCATCACCCTCTCAGGCAGCTACGGCAGTGAGTCGCGCACCATCGCTGGCATGTTCAAGCCCGGCAGCACGGTGTGGGATGTGGGGGCAGGGCTGGTGCAGCCGCTGTTTCATGCAGGCGAACTGCGTGCCAAAAAGCGCGGTGCGGAGGCTGCGTACGAACAGGCGCAGGCCAATTACCGCGAGGTGGTGCTGAACTCATTCCGCGATGTCGCGGATACACTGATGGCACTGGAAATGGACGGGCAAAGCCTGAAGCTGCAACAGGATGCCGAGGATGCAGCGCATGCCTCGCTTGAACTGGTGCAGGAGCAGTACAAGGCCGGGGCGGCCAGCTATCTGGAGTTGCTCAATGCCAGCCAGCAATACCAGCAAACCAGTATCAGCCGTACGCAGGCTCAGGCTGCGCGCTTTGCCGATTCGGCGGCATTGATTCATGCCCTCGGCGGTGGCTGGTGGAACAACGATGTTCATGCATCGACAGAGAAAACAGCTGCGTCAGGCGAATCCGTACCTGTCGCACAGCATCAAAACCGGGGAGTTAACCCATGACAAAACGAATGATCATCATGCTTGTTCTGGTCGGACTGGTGTTCGGCGGTATCTTTGGTTATCAGGCCTTCAAGAGCATCATGATGAAAAAATACATGAGTGCGATGGGCATGCCGCCGCAAACGGTATCCACCATGCTGGCGGAAGAGCAGTCCTGGCAGCCGACGATTGAGTCAGTGGGTAGTCTCAGTGCCGTGCGCGGTGCTGACCTCAGCACCGAGGTTCCCGGTATCGTTTCCGAAATTCACTTCAGCGATGGTGAGGATGTCAGGGCCGACAGTGTGCTGATGGGCCTCAACGCCGACAGCGATATCGCCAGGCTGCATTCGCTGCAGGCCGCCAGAGATCTGGCGGCAAGCACCTACCAGCGCGACAAGGCGCAGTTCGGCGTCAAGGCGATCAGCCAGCAGGCCCTGGATGCCTCCGATGCGGCGCTCCGTCAGGCAAGGGCCAACCTTGCCGAACAGCAGGCTCTGGTGAATAAGAAGGTGATCCGTGCACCTTTTGCCGGACGACTCGGCGCGCGCAATGTTGATGTCGGCCAGTATGTCAATGCAGGAACGGCCATTGTCACGCTGCAGGCACTTGATCCGATCTACGCCGATTTCTATCTGCCGCAGCAGTCGCTGGGCATGGTCAGTGTCGGACAGGATGTGACGCTGAAAACCGATGCCTGGCCTGACAAGGGCTTTGCAGGAAAAATCACGGTCATCGATCCCAAGGTCGATGTGAATACCCGCAATGTCAGGGTGCGTGCCCTGCTGAAAAATGCCGAAAAGAAACTTCTGCCCGGTATGTATGTCAGTGTGGATATCGTGTCGGGTCAGGCCCGCAAGTATATTACGCTGCCGCAGACGGCGGTGACCTATAACCCCTACGGTAATATCGTCTATCTGGTTGAGGATCAGGGTAAGGACGACAAGGGCAGGGCGAAACTCATTGCCAAACAGGTTCCCGTCACCACAGGTAAAACACGCGGCGATCAGGTTGCCATTTTGAGCGGGGTGAAGCCGGGCGATACCGTGGTCACCACAGGCCAGATCAAGCTGCGCAATGGTTCACCCGTGGCAGTAAACAACAGCATTCAGCCGGGTAACGATCCTGATCCGAAACCCAAAGATGAGTAAGGCGGAGCCCCGTCCATGAACTTTACCGACATCTTTATCCGCCGACCTGTGCTGTCCATGGTGGTCAGCCTGTTGCTGCTGGTTCTGGGTCTGCGCTCCTTCGGCGTGCTTCCCGTATTGCAGTTCCCGCTCACCCAGAATGCAGTCGTTACGGTGACTACAACCTACTACGGCGCTGATCCTGATCTGGTTGCCGGTTTCATTACCACGCCGCTGGAGAATGCCATCGCGCAGGTCAACGGCATTGATTACATGACCTCGACCAGCACCAACAGCAACAGCACCATCTCCGTGAATCTCAAGCTGAACTATGACCCGGACAAGGCGCTTACCGAGATGACTGCGCAGATCAGCTCGGTGCTCAACCAGCTGCCGCCACAGACGCAGAAGCCGGTGATGAAGATCAGCATCGGCCAGACGATTGATGCCATGTATATCGGTTTTTCCAGCGAACAGATGGCATCCAATTACATCACGGACTATCTGTTGCGCGTGGTGCAGCCCAAGTTGCAGGCGGTGGATGGCGTGCAGACCGCCGAACTGCTGGGCAGCAAGAATTTCGCCCTGCGTGTCTGGATGGATCCGGACAAGCTGGCTGCCTACGACCTGACAGCTACCGACATCAGTACGGCGCTGGCGCAGAATGACTTCCTTTCCGGAGTGGGTAATACCAAGGGTCAGATGGTGCAGGTGAATCTCAATGCTTCCACCAATCTGCATTCGGTGGACGAGTTCCGTAATATGGCCATCAAGCAGCAGGGTGATGCCATTGTCAGGCTCAAGGATGTCGCCAAGGTTACGCTGGGTTCCGACGATTATGATTCGCAGGTTTCTTTCGATGGCAAGAAGGCCGTGTACATCGGCATTCAGGTGGCCCCTTCAGCCAATCTGCTTGATGTGATTGCCGGTGTGCGCAAGGCGTTCCCGGATATTCAGGCGCAGCTGCCGCAGGGTATCAACGGCAAGATCGTTTACGATTCCACCAAGTTTGTGAACAGTTCCATCCACGAGGTTATCAAGACCCTGCTGGAGGCATTGATCGTCATCACGCTGGTGGTTTTCGCCTTTCTGGGCTCGCCGCGTTCGGTGGCCATTCCGGTGATTGCCATCCCGCTGTCGCTGGTGGGTACATTCACCTTTATGATGTTGTTCGGCTTTTCCATCAATCTGTTGACCCTCCTGGCCTTCGTGCTGGCCATCGGTCTGGTTGTGGATGATGCGATTATCGTGGTGGAGAACGTCAACCGGCATATCGAAGAAGGCATGAAGCCGATGGATGCCGCTATTCAGGCGGCGCGCGAACTGGCCGGCCCTATCCTGGCCATGACCACGGTGCTGATCGCGGTTTTCGTGCCCATCGGCTTTCAGGGTGGCTTGACCGGTGCTTTGTTCTCCGAGTTCGCCTTCACGCTGGTCGGTACGGTAACCGTATCGGCCATTATTGCCCTGACTCTGTCACCCATGATGAGCGCTCGCCTGCTCAGGCCGCATGCGGCAGATGATAAAGGACTGGAATCCCGCGCCGTGCATGCCATTGACCGGCGTTTTGAGATGCTGCGCGACTGGTATTCGCGGGGTCTGCATGGCTCGCTGGACAGCGTGCCGGTGACGGCGGTATTTGCGCTGATCGTGCTGGGCAGTATCTATTTTCTCTATGCCGGTGCGAAACACGAGCTGGCGCCTCAGGAGGATCAGGGTGTGGTTATCACCATGGCCACGCCGGCACCGAATTCGACGCTGGAACAGCGCACACCTTATATGCGCAAGATTTACGAGACCTTTGCCGGACATCCGGAAACTGACCACGTGTTCCAGATGGATGTGCCAGGGCGCCTGATTGCCGGCATGGTGCTCACCCCATGGGATCAGCGCAGCAAGTCCGCCAGCGATCTGCAGCCGGTCGTGCAGGGCGAACTGGCCCAGATAGCCGGCGTGCGGGCGGTAGTCTTTCAACCGCCGTCCCTGCCGGGCAGCCGCGGCCTGCCCATCCAGTTCATTATTGGCACGACGGACCCGTTCCTGCGTCTTAACGAGGTGGCGCAGAACTTTCTGCACGAAGCCCAGAAGAGTGGCATGTTCATGTTCCTTGATTCGGACCTGCGCATCGATCTGCCTCAGGCCACCGTGGAGATTGATCGCAACAAGGCCGCACTGCTTGGGCTGACCATGAAGGATGTCGGCGATGCCCTTGCCTCCATGCTCGGCGGCGGCTATGTCAATTACTTCAGCCTTTCAGGTCGCTCCTACAAGGTGATTCCACAGGTGCAGCAGGCATACCGGCTGAACACGGATCAGCTGCTGAATTATTACATCCGCACCGCTTCCGGCGTTTCAGTACCTTTGTCCACTGTGGTGCATATCTCGAACAAGACCACGCCGGAATCGCTGAACCATTTTCAGCAGCTTAATGCAGCAACTATTCAGGGAGTTGCACAGCCGGGGGTGACACCGGGTGAGGCTCTGGAATATCTGAAGGGTCTGGCCGATCGCAGCTTGCCGTCCGGCTATTCCATCGATTATGGCGGCCAGTCGCGCCAGTTTATGCAGGAATCCAGCGGCTTTGTCGTCACCTTCGCTTTCGCCCTGATCATCATCTTTCTGGCCCTGGCGGCGCAGTTCGAGAGCTTTCGCGATCCATTGATTATTCTGGTGTCGGTGCCTATGTCGATTGCCGGGGCGCTGGTGTTTATCAGTCTCGGCGTTGGCGGTGCAAGCCTGAATATCTATACCGAGGTGGGACTGGTGACGCTGATGGGGCTGATCAGCAAGCACGGTATTCTCATCGTCGAGTTTGCCAATAATCTGCAGAGTGAGGGCAGGTCCAAGCGTGAGGCAATCGAGGAAGCTGCCGGTATTCGCCTGCGGCCGATTCTGATGACCACGGCAGCCATGGTGCTGGGCGTTGTGCCGCTGATTACCGCCAGCGGTGCCGGTGCCGTATCGCGCTTCGATATGGGTCTGGTCATTGCCAGCGGCATTTCCATCGGCACGCTGTTCACCCTGTTTGTGGTGCCGGCGGTGTACATGCTGCTGGCTACCGACCGGGCAAGGCTGAAGGTGCCCATCTAAATCTTGTTAAAGGGCATGGAAATAAAAAGGGGTGCTGCAATGCACCCCTTTTTGTTTCCGGTCTGTTGCTACAGATATTCCGGGAAATAAGCCCGCACTTCATCGGCCCCCATCGGCACAAGATTGTTGTTCACCTCCATGGCGACGGCTTCCTGCACCGGTTTGCTGTAGTGCTCACGTATAATGCCCAAAAAGGCGGGTGCTGCAGCTATATATAATTTACTGCATGTGCCCGTGGTGCAGGCATGATGCAGGTAGTCCGTGAGGTGTTTGGCAAAGACGACGGATTCGTGCTTTTTCGGATCCATCTCCTGCTCCATCGCATGGCGTCCCTCGCCGGATGAGTCATAGGTCCTGCCGGGCAGGTCGGAGCTCAGTTCGCGATCATGCAGCCGACCCCGCGGGTGTTCGAAGCGATGATGCTCTGACAAGTCGCCTTTGCCGCCGCTGCTTTTGTAGATGATGGCCTCGGCATTGCCGGCTGTCAGAATCCAGATGGTTTGCATATGCATCTCCTGTGACTTACAAGTAACAATACCTATTATAGCTGAGAGTGGCATTGTTTTCTTGGCTGCATCCTTTCACAGGTCTTGGGGTGCTTAAGTGAGGGCCCGTTACTAGGTGTGTAGCTTATCCTCGTTCGACTCCGGCTGGAGAATCGGCACGCCGCTTGGCGGTAACGGTGCCGGCATGGCGCGTTCGCGGGCGACGATGATGCCGGCAGCTGTGATGAATAACATGCCGCCAAGACCCATGAGATCGGGCAGTTCATTCCAGGCGAGAAAACCGATCAGGCCGGCGAATAACAGGCCGGTATAGCCCAGCGGCGATACCTGGGTGACCGGCGCTCGTCTGTAGGCCGAGGTCAGGCCGAGTTGCCCCAGACTGCCGAACAGACCGACGGCCAGCAGCCAGGCCCAGTCCATGCCCTGTGGCCAGACAAAGGACCAAAGCAGGGGAATGGCCGAAACCATGGAGGCGATCAGCGCGAACCAGACGACGATGCTGACCGGATCGTCCGTGTCCGAAAGCCGCTTGGTTACGGTCAGTGCAAGCCCTGCCAGTGCGCCGGAGGCCAGACCGGTCAGGCCGGGCAGGGAAACCACATTGGCCGAGGGATGGAACAGCAGGGCAAGGCCGACAAGGCTCAGGCCCAGGCCCCAGCGGCGGGCTAGGGTCCAGTCCTCCTTCAGCCAAAGCACGGCAAACAGCGCGATAAACACCGGCGAGGTGTAGTTGAGCATCAGCGCATCAGCCAGATGCAGGCCCTGAAGAGCGTAAAAGTAGAGATACATGGCTGCCAGCCCGGAGAGGGCGCGCAGCAGATGCAGAGGGAAGCGCTTGGTTCTCAGCGAGACATGGTTGTGATGCATCAGGGGCAGGAGCATCAGCAGGGCGATGAAATTGCGGAAAAAAACCACCTCGGTCTGTGGCAGGTCGCTGCTTGCCACGCGTACGCAGGCGGCCATGGCGGCAAAGCTGGCAGCCGAGAGCAGCGCAAAGCCGAGCCATGCAGCATTGCCCGGCAAGCTGCCGGATGGGGAAAGTTTAAGGCTTACAGGCATGGTGCTGAGCGCACAGAAGTGTTGGCGATACGCCTTGCCCGAAGACGCCAAGCCTGTTTCTGCATGCGTTGCAGAACTGGATGCGCGCCGCTGGCCGTTGCATAAGGAATGTCGATTACAGAAGCTTAGGTTCTCAGCGCTTCGGGCAACTGGAAAATAACATGTTCCTCAGCGGTTTTCAGTTTCTGCACCTGCTCATCTGCGCCAAGTTCACGCAGTCTGGCCAGCAGGCCCTGCACCAGTTCTTCGGGGGCCGATGCACCTGCCGTGACGCCGATGCATTTCGCGCCATCCAGCCATGCAGGATCGACGTCTGCAGCTGTATCAACCAGAAAGGCACGTGCGCCCTGACGTTCGGCCACCTCACGCAGACGATTGCTGTTCGATGAGTTCTTCGAGCCGATAACCAGTACCACATCGCATTGCTCACCCATGGCTTTGACTGCTTCCTGCCGGTTGGTCGTGGCATAGCAGATATCGTCGCGCTTCGGGCCGGTAATGTCCGGGAAACGAGTCCTCAGTGCCTGCACGACATCGCGCGTGTCGTCCACGGAGAGTGTGGTCTGAGTGACGTAAGCCAGCTTCTCAGGATCGCGCACTTCGAGTTTTTCTACTTCGGCAGGTTCGGCGACCAGTAGCACGGCACCCTCCGGGGCCTGCCCCATGGTTCCTTCCACCTCGGGATGACCTGCGTGGCCGATGAGTATTACCTGATCACCGTTACGGTAGTGACGAATCAGTTCCATATGCACCTTGGTGACCAGCGGGCAGGTGGCGTCGATGACCTGCACATCGCGCTCTTTTGCTGCCTGCTGCACGGCTTTGCTGACCCCGTGCGCGGAGAAAATAAGCAGGGCGCCATCCGGGGCATCCGCCACTTCGTTGATGAACACGGCACCCTTGCGACGCAGGTTCTCCACGACATATTTGTTGTGCACGATTTCGTGGCGCACATACACCGGAGCGCCAAAACGTTCGATGGCCTGTTCGACCACGGCAATGGCTCTGTCTACACCTGCGCAGAAGCCGCGCGGTTCCGCCAGCATCACTTTCATGTCAATCGCACTCGCATGATGTTCAAACTCCTCGATGAAATTCACCAAACAATAGGGACTGTTCACATGAAATGCGAGGATGGCGGCTGGCTCGCAATTCGCGGGAACAGTCCCTAGTATGCCCTGCCGCAAAGGGTAGAAACAAGGAGATTTCCGTATGACATATACAATCAATCCGGGCGATGCAGCCCCCGATATCGAACTCCCCGTCTGGCCGACAGGAATGCTGAAGCTGTCTGATCTGCGTGGTCGCTGGGTGGTACTGTATTTCTATCCCAAGGACAGCACATCGGGCTGCACCACCGAATCCTGCGGCTTCCGCGATGCCGAGCCGGACTTCTCCGGCGTTGATGCGGCCATCGTCGGGGTCAGCCGTGATTCTCTGGCCTCGCACCAGAAGTTCGCAGAGGCGCAGTCGTTGAATTTCCCGCTTATTTCGGATGCCGATGAAGCCCTGTGCAAGGCATTTGATGTGATGCAGATGAAGATGAATTACGGTAAGGAGTCGCTCGGTGTGGAGCGTTCCACCTTCCTGATCGATCCGGATGGCGTGGTGCGCGAGGCATGGCGCAAGGTGAAGGTGGATGGCCATGTCGTCGCTGTGCTGGCCCGATTACAGGAACTCAGGGGCTAGGCATGCTTTCAGGCAAGCGGGTTCTGCTCGCCGTCAGTGGCGGCATCGCTGCCTACCGGGCGGCGGAGCTTGCGCGCCTGCTTATCAAACAGGGGGCCGAAGTTCGTTGCGTGATGACACGCGGAGCTTGCGAATTTATCACCCCGCTGACCTTTGAGGCGCTGACCGGTCAACAGGTGCACACCGAGCTGTTCGATCTTACGCGAGAGCGCGAAATGGGTCATATCAAGCTGGCGCGCTGGGCCGATGTATTGCTCGTTGCACCGGCTACGGCAGATATCATCGCGCGTTTCGCGCACGGTATCTGCGACAATCTTCTGGCAACCCTGTTTCAGGCACGGCGCGGGCCGGTGCTGCTGGCGCCGGCGATGAATACCGTCATGTGGGAAGCGGAAGCCACACAACGCAACGTCCGTCTGTTGCAGGATGGCGGTGTGCATCTGGTCGGTCCTGCCGAGGGTGATCTGGCCTGCGGTGAAACGGGCTTCGGGCGGATGAGTGAGCCCTCCGATATCCTTGCCGCTCTTTACCCCCTGTTGCTGGAGCAGACGCTTGCCGGGCAGCGCTGGGTGATTAACGCCGGACCGACGCGCGAGAGCTGGGATGGCGTGCGCACGCTGAGTAACCGCGCCAGCGGCAGGCTGGGTGCGCTGCTTGCCGAGGAGGCCACGATGCGAGGTGCCGAGGTGCAACTGATCGCCGGGCCAGGCACTCCGGCCACATGCGCGACAGTAGAGCGACAGAATGTGGAAACAGCAGCCGAGATGCTGCTGGCTTGCGAAAAGGCGGCGGCCGGTGCGGATGTGTTTGTCGCCACGGCAGCGGTCAGCGATTACCGCTTCGCCGAGCAGCACGCAGGCAAGCTCAAGCGTGGTGCAGGCAGCCTGACTGTGCAACTTGAAGAAAATGCGGACATCGTGGCGTATATCGCCGGTATGGAAGACCGCCCGCGCAGGGTGGTGGCCTTTGCCGCCGAGTCCACGGCGCATACAGAGTTGGCCGGCAAGAAGATGCAGGCCAAGGGTGCGGATGCCATCTTTGCCAACGATATCACGCGCATGGGTGTAAGCCGCGGTGCGGGCTGGTGGATATCCGGCGATTCAGTCCACGAGGCTGAAGACATGGATAAAGTGGAGCTGGCGGCGTGGCTTGTGTCGCGCGTGATTGAAATGCAGGAAGGGGTTAAGTGATGGGTAAGGAAACCGTGAACATTCGAATTTGCCGCTTGGCGCATGGCGAGGGTATCGAATTGCCGCATTTCGCCAGTGCATTGGCTGCCGGTGCCGATATCCGTGCTGCGCTGCGTGAGGATGTGGTGTTGCATCCGGGTGAACACAAGCTTATCCCGAGCGGTTTTAGTATGGCTCTGCCGGCAGGTTTTGAGGCGCAGGTTCGGCCACGTTCGGGTCTGGCGCTCAAGCATGGTATCGGCGTGCTCAACAGCCCCGGTACGATTGACGCTGATTACCGTGGCGAGGTCGGAGTGATTCTGATCAATCACGGCGATACGGATTTTCATATCCAGCGTGGTGACCGCATTGCCCAGATGGTAATTGCCGCGTTGCCGGTGGTGGATTTTATCGAGGTAGACGAGCTCGATGATACCGAACGGGGAAGTGGCGGTTTCGGCAGCTCCGGCCGGAAGTAATAATCTGACATGATGCAGCGTGCTGCCGGCCTGTTGTATGAGCGGGGAGTGGAAATAGCAAGCCGCATGGCAGAGTCGCCGGCCTTGGCAGGCGATGGGCGCAAGCCACGCATTGCCGTTATCAATGGCATTCAGCATCCGGCACTCGATCTTCTGGCCAGGCAGGCCGGTGAGCTTGTGGTGCAGCAAGTCAGGCGCGACACCTGCCTGGAACTGCAACGCGCCGGCCATGTGATTCGCCGTGAAATTCGTGAGGGGCCGTTTGACATCGTGCTGGTACTGACTGGACGGCAGCGTGAACAGACCATGGGCTGGATTGCCGGCGGTGCGCGCCTGCTGGCCGGAAGCACTGCGCCTTCCGGGGGTGTGCTGCTCACCTGTGCAGCCAACGACATGGGGGCCAGAGGTTATGAGAAGCGGCTCAGCCAACTGAGCAGCGAGATCAGCGTCAGCAGCAAGTCGAAGTGTCGCCTTGCCATGCTGCACGGCGACAGCTTTGAGCACCCTGAAGCACTGGATGGCTGGATTGCGGCTGCCGCGCCAAGATTGCTGCCGGACACCGGCCTGATTTCCCGTCCAGGCGTGTTCAGTTGGGACCATCCGGATACCGGTTCACGCCTTCTGCTCGAGCATCTGCCATCTGATCTTGCCGGTCGCGGCATGGATCTTGGCTGTGGCAACGGCTACCTGTCCTGCCATGTGCTCAGCCGTTATGCCGGTTTAAAGGAATGGCATGCCGTGGATGTCGATGCCGTGGCACTGGATTGTGCGGCGCAGAATTTACGGGCCCTGAAAACAGCGTGCAGTGTGCATACCCACTGGATCGATGCGACACGCGAGAACATGCCGGGAGGCATGGATGTGATTCTGCTCAATCCCCCGTTTCACAAGGATAAGGCAGATCTCGTTGCCCTGGGTCAGGCCATGATCATGGCGGCGCAGCGCAGCATGCAGCCGGCGGGGAGCCTGTTCCTGGTGGCCAACCGGCATCTGCCTTATGAGCTGTTGCTGTACCAGAGTTTTGAGCAGGTCCGCACCCTTTTCGATGGCGATGGCTTTAAGGTTATTCGTTGCGATGGTGTTCAGAAATAAATCAGGATGAATGCCTCAGAGAGCGCAGCGTAAATCAGAAGAACCGCCCGAACCTTATCTCCGAGAGCCTTGTGTTCACTCTCTGCTGGCAGGCTTCAGCTAAAAGTGGCTGATTTGACGATGACCTCATAACACTTCACCGGTTCATCGCGGTTTTTCACCTTGATGGCACCCTTTTCACGCATCGGTATGGCATGCTTGCAGTAGGCATATGTCTTCTCACCGACAATGACCTCCTGCCCTTCGGCCATTTGTTCCAGCCGGGCTGCGACGTTGACCGTATCGCCAATCACCGTGTAGTCCATGCGATTTTTGGCGCCGACATTGCCGACCACGACGTTGCCGGTATTGATGCCGATGCCGACCTGAAAAACCTGCAGGCCGCGGGCGTTACGTTCCTGCATCAGCTCTGAGATCTTTTTCTGCATCTCTACCCCGGTTCGTACAGCGGCCAGCGGAGCGGCGGTTTTGTCTTTCTGGGGAGAGAAGACGGCCATCAGTTCGTCGCCAACAAACTTATCAAGAATACCGCCATGCTTGAAAATGATGCCGACCATGGCGTCGAAGTATTCGTTGAGCATGGTAATGACCTGTTCCGGGGTCATGCCTTCCGACATGCTGGTGAACGAACGGATATCAGCAAACAGCAGGGTTGCTTCGCAGCGCTCGTTTTTCAGCGGGTCGGCATCCTGCGATAGAATCATCTGTTCGATCACATCGTTGCCGACATAGCGCGCAAGATAGTCGCGCAATACCGATTCCCGCTTCAGTTTTTCAGTCAGTTCATTCATTTTGGCAGCATGTTGTTTGAAACGATTAACCAGCTCGGAAAAAATTCGTTTTCCCTTGTCTGTCTCGGCAGCCAGCGTGCGAACATGCTGCTCGATCTGATGCAGTTCGGGGGATGCGCCCTTGGCCAGCGGCTCGGCCTCCTTGCGCTTGCCTGCGGCAATCAGGCCGGTTGATTGCGCCAGACGGTGGATATGCCCGCCCTGCGCCCGCAGGATGAAAAGGCCGGCCAGCATGCTGATCAGGGCGGCTACAGCCAGTCCGGCCGTTATCAGATCGGGGGTTCCGCCGCTGAGAAACAGCATGGCGGCTCCTATCGCGGCCGGGATAAGGGCGAGTAGAGCGAATATCAGGCCTGTGTGCATGATCCCTCCCGAGAATCTCCTGCGGACCGGGTGAAACAGCAATTCATCCGTGTAGTCCATTGATGGCAAGATGTAATCATGCACGCAAGGGCCTGATGATGTAAACCGGACGCGTAAGCCGCAGGTGAATGCATATCAGTTGCCGCTGCGCACACGGTTGGCAAAAAGGTCGATGCGGAAGGGCGTGTCGCGGAATGACATCTCCACCCCGCTCGGGGTGATGGCAACAAGCCTGAGGCCGGGAGATATGGTATCGCCCTCGCGCTGGATGTGTCCGTTGATGAAGACCATGCGGGCTGCCGGGCGCTCATCAAAGATATGCCCGGAGATTTCGATGGATGGAATTGCCTGCTGCACATTCAGCGGCAGCTTGTTTTTTAGCGGCGGTGGAGCCTTTTTCTGGGGAGCAAAGTCGGGCAAAGCCAGAGCTGCCGGAGCTTCTGCCTGCGGGGTGGATGGCGCTGGCTGCTGATTGCCCTGCAACCCTGCAGGCTGGATGTTTGCTTTTGGCGAAGCCTGTGCCGGGATTTCGGAGGGGAGGATTTCGCTGCTTGCCGTTAAGGGCGCTGAGTCCGCGACCACAGGTGCAGTGGCAGGGGTTGGCTCGCTGACTGCATTGCTTGCCGGGTTATGCAAGGCCGGTGCTGTTGTGTTTTCGGCAGTGGCTGGCAAGACGGGAGCGGCGACTGGCTCAGGCTGAGTTACGGCTGATGACTGCAGTTGATCGTTCGTTTTCCCGGGAAGTAGCAGGAAGGTGGCAGCGAGGACAAGGCCTGCTACCGCACCACCGAATAACGCATACTGCCAGCCGGGACGATGCTGCTGTCTGTTGCTTGCGGCATGGCTGCTGTGGATGGAGGGGAGCTCAGCCTGCCGGGCCTGCATATCCGATTTTTTCAGGGCATCGAGAATAAAGGACATCAGTGACTCGTTGCCGTTTGCGCTTCGCTTAAGTCCGGCATGAGCCGTGGACCGGGTTCATGCAGTTGGGTGTTTAACTGGATCAGGGTTCTCGGGCCGGCTACGCCATCGGGAAATAGACCAGCATCCGACTGGAACTGACGCAGCTTGCGAACCCAGCGGCCTTGATAAATGCCTGAAATGCGTTGGTTTTTTTCCTTTCCGGCAGCGGTAGGATCAAGCATGGACAGGCGTTCATTCAGCCATTTAGCGGAGGGGCCGGCGGTCCCGGGAAGGATATCGCTCTGATAGGCCTGTGGGGTGCGCCACAGCAATGTGAATTTACTCATCCAGTGCTGGCTGAGTTGCTCCAGCGGCAGTTCGATTTGCACATCACCGGCGACGGCGCGGGCGGTCGATCCGCTGATGGAGACGATGGTGATAAAGGCAATATCCCCGCTGTCACTTTGCCAGGGCAGGACAGCCGGCCGGTTCAGCAGGCGTAGCCGACCCAGGTCGCCCACCTGTTGCAGGCAGGCCAGCCCCTGTGTGTCGGCAAAGGTGCAGGGATCGGTATCGTTCGGCAGGTCAATTCCCCAGACGGCGAACAGGTCGCGGAATGCAGCCTGCTGGTCTTGCAGGATGCCGCCGTCGGCGGGTTCTGCGATGAGCGTTTCTTCCACAGTATCACTGAGCGCGATATCGGCCGGACTTGTTTCGTTAAGGGCTTCCTGCTGAGCTGTTGCGGGCTCCGGTGTTGCCGCATTCGGAGTCGGCGCTTCCGGTGTTGTCGCAACCGGTGTCGGTGTTTCCACCGCTTCGTCAACGATGATCGGCGGGCCTGGTTCAATCTGTGCGGCGGATTCGCTCACGATTTCGGGAGTCTGGCTTGGCGGCTGCATCCAGCGATTGGCTGCCCATGTGCTTGCGCTTAGCAGCAGGATGCCGAAGGCGACCCATGTCAGAGCCGGTTTCCAGCCGGCAGCACTGCTGGCTGTTGCCTGCTCGCCAAGCACCTCGCGGGCGGCTTGCTGTGCCATGGCCTTGCTGATGTGTGATACGCCGCCGGCAAACGCGCCGAGCATGGCGCGGTCGCAGATCAGATTGATCAGGCGCGGGATACCTTTGCTCTGGCGGTAAATAAAGCGCTGTGCCGCCGGTGAAAAGATCGCCCGATCACAGCCGGCAATAGCGAGCCGGTGCGTGATATAGGTCTGCATATCGGAGTGGCTCAGTGCTTTCAGGTGGTAGCGGGCTGTGACGCGTTGCGAAAGCTGGCGCAGCTCATCGCGTGCCAGCTTATCCTGTAGCTCCGGCTGGCCGAGCAGAATAATCTGCAACAGCTTGCGCTCGTCGGTTTCCAGATTGGTCAACAGGCGCAGCTGCTCAAGCACATCGGTATCGAGGTTCTGCGCTTCATCAATCACCAGCACGGTGTGCCGGCCTTCGGCATAGCGGGCCAGCAGATAGTGATTGATGGCATCGACCAGCAGTCGGTTGTTCAGATTGTCGGCGGCGTAGCTGATGCCCAGCTCATCGCAGATGTTGGCCAGCAGATCGACGACGGACAGGCGCGGATTAATGATGAAGGCAACATCGGTGTCTTCGGGAACCTTCTCCAGCAGGCAGCGGCACAGCGTGGTTTTTCCCGTGCCGACTTCACCGGTGAGCAGCACGAAACCACCATCGTGGCCGATACCGTAAAGCAGATGCGCCAGCGCTTCACGGTGCTGTTCGCTCATGAACAGGAAACGCGGATTCGGCGCGATGGAAAAGGGTGCTTCCTTCAGGTGGAAATGCTGAGCGTATAAAGTCGTCATAAGTGTGACAGCCTGAGGGAAATTGTTCCGTCTGTCATGCGCCCTCGACATGTCGAATCCACTTTCCGATGTCACGATACACGGGTAGGTGTTCGAACGGTGCCCTGTGTTGCAGGGGGTTGAGCCAGAGGTTCAGGCCGATCAGCTCGAAATGGTCGCAGGGCAGGGTGGCGATGTGCTCTCCCCAAAGGGCTGAGGCAACGGAAACCTGCGAATCGTTCCCGCCTTCAACCTCTTCAATCAGGCGTCCGAAGCGACGTGTCAGCCACGGCTGTTGAGATCGATTGCGCGTCGCCGTGTAACTGCGATAGATCACGCCTTCATGGTCTGGTGTGTGCCGGTTGAATGCGGACATGGCATCAAGCGTTAAATCCGCCACGGCGGGAAGAAGGCGATAGGGCGAATACCAGGTGTCCATTTCATGGTCGGCAGCGGTGGAGCCACGGTGTGGTGAGGCAAGTGTGGTCAGGCTGGCGACCTTGTTATGGCCACCCAGATGGCTGATGTAGAAGCGGGCATCCACACCTCCCATGGAGTGGGCGATCAGATGCAGCGGGCCATCCACATCGTTCAGGAATCCGGCGAGGAAGCGGGCGCGTGTTTCGATACGTTGTCCGAACGGCAATTGAGGTGTGAATACCTGCAAGCCCTGTGCCTCAAGCAGGTCGCGTACACCATGGAAATATTCGCGCCACAGTAGGCGGGTGATGCCCAGCATGCCGCACAGCAGAACAACGCGAGTCTTGGGGCTCTCGTGTTCTTGCATCAATAAGCTTTGAGGCTCGGAGCGCTAGTTGCGCTTGTTGGTAAAGTGCAGCAGGGATAATTGCGGTGAGCGGGGGCTTTCGATGGCCACCGGGTAATCGCCGGAGAAGCATGCATCGCAATGCACGCTGCGTGGCTTGCCGACGGCACGATAAAGACCTTCGAATGAGACAAAGGCCAGTGAATCGGCGCCCAGAGCCTTGCACATTTCCTCGATATTCATCTTGTTGGCCATCAACTGGTCTTCATCCGGTGTGTCGATGCCGTAGAAACAGGAGTGTTTGGTTGGCGGGCTGGAGATGCGCATGTGCACCTCTTTCGCTCCCGCTTTACGCACCATCTCCACCAGCTTGCGGCTGGTGGTGCCGCGCACGATGGAATCGTCGACCAGCACCACGCGTTTACCCTCGATCAGCTGGCGATTGGGGTTGAGTTTCAGTTTGACGCCAAAATTGCGGATCGACTGTTTCGGCTCGATAAAGGTGCGGCCGATATAATGATTGCGGATCAGACCCATCTGGAAGGGCAGCCCTGAGGCTTCGGCATAGCCCATGGCTGGCGGGGTGCCCGAATCAGGCACCGGAATCACGAGATCGGCATCGGCCGGTGCCTCGCGCGCCAACTCTTCGCCGATGCGATAGCGCGCCTGATACACGTTAACACCTTCAAGGTTGGAATCAGGGCGAGCGAAATAGACATATTCAAATACGCAGAAACGCGGTTCCGGTTTTTCGAACAGCTTGATGCTTTCAATGCTGTTTTCCTCAATGACCACCATCTCGCCCGGCTCAACATCGCGCACATAGGTCGCGCCAATCAGGTCGAAGGCACAGGTTTCGGAGGAAAGCACCCATGAGTCACCCAGCTTGCCAAGCACCAGCGGGCGCAGGCCATGCCGGTCGCGTACCCCGACAAGGCGTTTTTCAACCAGCACCAGCAGCGAGAAGCCGCCCTGCAGCCGCATGACAGCTTCGGCGAGCCGCTCGCGCATGCTCTTTGCCCGGCTTCTGGCAACCAGATGGATAAGCACCTCGGTATCGGAGGTTGACTGAAAGATGGAGCCCGTTTGTTCCAGTTCGTGGCGCAGATCGGTGGCATTGACGATGTTGCCGTTGTGGCACATGGCAATGCCGCCGTGGGCGTATTCGTAGGAGAAAGGCTGGCAGTTACGCAGGCCCGAATCGCCCGAGGTGGAGTAGCGCACATGGCCGATAGAGCGCTGTCCCTTGAGTCTTTTAAGGTCCGACTTGCCGAAAATATCGGCGACAAGGCCCATGCCGCGATGGCTGTGAAACTGGCGCCCATCGGTGGTCACGATGCCGGCTGATTCCTGGCCGCGGTGCTGTTGGGCGTAGAGTCCCAGATAGGTCAGGTTGGCCGCTTCGGAATGGTCGAATACACCGAAAACGCCGCATTCGTCATGGAAATGATCGTCCAGTGGATCAAGCTGCGTTTTGTTCACTGCATTGCCTTTTTGATAATGGATTCTACCGCCTGTTTATCCGGCAGCGGGATGTCCGGGATGTTGTTGCTTGTCGGTTCTTTGGCCGGAGTGGCTTTGGCAGTCGGTGTCTTGTTTGCGGGTTTTGCGCTGCCTTTACCCTGGCGCGAAAACGGATAGCCCTCGGGGATCGTCCTGCCAAGCAGATCGCCCATCTGAACGGCATAGGGGGTCAGCACGCTGTTTTTCATCCATGCGGTGTCGGGCTTGGCGTAGGTGGTGTAGATGAGAAAAAACAGGCCGATGAGCAGCAGGCCGCGGGCCAGGCCGAAGACCATGCCCAGCGTTCGGTCGGAAGCAGTCAGATCAGCCATGTCCACCAGTTTGCGGATCAGGGCACCAATCAGGGCAACGACCAGCATGACCGAGATGAAGACCAGCCCGAAGCCGGCCAGGCCTGCAGCCGTGCTGTTGGGTATCCAGCCCTGAACCATTTCGGTGGCCATGCCGGACGCACGTCCGGCAATCATAAAGGCCGCTACCAGCCCGATCAGGGAGATGATTTCGCGCACAAAGCCACGCCACAGGGAGAGCACCATGGAAAAGCCAGTAATGGCCAGCAACAGATAGTCGAATAAGTTCAAGCAAGCCCCGCTTGCGCAGCCTCGGCCATATTACGTACGGCTCGATACTGCACCTTGGCATTCGAATCAGGCGGCAGTGTAGCAGCGAGTTTTGCTTCCTGCACCCTCGCGTGGTTGTGACGTGGCAGCAGCAGTTGTGTGAAGCCCATGCCGACGGCTTCGCGCACCCTTGCTTCAGGCTGTCCCACAGGGCGAATCTCGCCGGTTAAGCCAACCTCGCCGAAAGCGGCCATATTGGCTGGCATCGCTCGTTCCTGATAGGCGGAAATAATGGCTAGCATGACGGCCAGATCGGCAGCCGGCTCCATGATGCGTGCCCCGCCGACCACATTGACGTATACATCCTGCTGCCCGAGCGGCAGGCCGATGCGGCGTTCCAGCACGGCAGTCAGCATCGATACGCGACCATTATCGAGCCCAACTGAGCTGCGCTTGGGCGTGGAATACACACTCGGTGCAACCAGTGCCTGTACTTCAACCAGCAGCGGGCGGGTGCCCTCCATGCAGGCCAGAATCACCGAGCCGGGCACATCCACGGCGCGTTCGGCGAGGAAGATGCGTGAGGCATCCTGAATGCCGATCAGGCCCGCATCACCCATTTCGAAAACGCCGATTTCACCGGATGGTCCGAAACGGTTCTTCACGGCGCGCAGGATACGGTGCGCATGCCCCCGGTCGCCCTCGAAATACAGCACGGCATCCACCATGTGTTCGAGTACGCGCGGACCTGCCAGTGAGCCGTCCTTGGTGACATGGCCGACCAGCACCATGGCATGGCCAAGGACCTTGGCGCTGCGAATCAGGGCTGCGGCACAATCGCGCACCTGCGCCACTGTGCCGGGCGCGCTGGAAAGCCTTGATGTCACGGTGGTCTGAATTGAATCGATAATCACCGTATCGGGGCGTGTCTTGTCGATGGTGGCGAGAATTGCCTCCAGATCGCAGCTGGCGGCAAGCACGATGTTTTCGTGGATGGCTTTGAGGCGTTCGCCGCGCATACGCACCTGACGGACGGATTCCTCGCCGGTGACGTATAGCACCCGTCCGGACATGGCCAGTTGATGTGAGGCTTGTAATAGCAGGGTGGATTTACCGATGCCCGGATCACCGCCGATAAGGATGGCAGAACCGGGTACGATGCCGCCGCCCAGTACCCGGTCGAGCTCCGGCAGGCCGCTGGTGCGGCGCGGCGTGTCCGATGTGTTGATGCTGCTGATCGGGGTGGTTGTAAGGATGCTCCCTGAGGAGCCCTGCGGCGCGACTGTCTGCCGCACCTCCTCACTGATGGTGTTCCACTCCTGGCAATCCGGGCATTGCCCCATCCATTTGCGGTGCTCAGCGCCACATGACTGACACACATAGATGTTGTTTGTTTTGGCCATGCGCCAAGCCTAGCCGATTCCGCCTGCGGCGGTAGCCGGAAGATTAAAGACGGGGGTATTTAAAGGGGTTGGCCTGAGTGTTGACAACAAAAGGGGATTGCGTACATTTCGCGACCCGAATAACAGGGCGGTCCTGCATGAGAGCAGTATCGCGCAAGGAGTAAGAGATTGGCTAACCATGTTTCCTCAGCAAAGCGTGCCAGACAGGCCGAAAAGCGCCGCTTCAACAACCGCAACCGTAAGGGTGCGATGCGTACCGCCATCAAGGGCGTGCTTACTGCCGTCGCTTCCGGCGATGCTGAGGCTGCTGCCGAGGCACTGCGCAAGGCCACCGCGCTGATCGACAGCGCCGGCCGTCGTGGAACGATTCACAAGAATCAGGCTTCGCGCCGTGTGTCCCGCCTGAGCGCCCGCGTCAAGAGCATCGCTGCTTAAGCACCGAGCCTCGCGAACAAATCAAAAGCCCGCCTTCCGGCGGGCTTTTTTTGTGCATGGCTGCCTTATTCCTTTGCTTCCCCGGTAGTTAAATCATCCTTGATCTTTTCCAGAGTTTTCTTGCCGATGCCCTTCACGTGTTTCAGCTCTTCAACACTCTTGAAGGCACCGTGTTCATCCCGGTAGGTCACAATCATATCGGCAATTTTTGCACCGATGCCATGCACTTTCTGCAGTTCCTTAGCGGTTGCGGTATTGATGTTCACCGCATCCCCTGCCCATGCAGTGCCGATGGCCATAAATATTGCAACCAGCATGCTCAATACAATTTTTTTCATGGTTAATCCCCCCTTTGTTTTGTTTGCTGTGATATGCCCGTTCCATCGGGCGCATATCAGACGGAAAAATTTACTCTCCTGATTTTATGATGTAATTCCCATAAATAAGGGATGGCATGAGGAATGCGCTCACTGTTTAATAACAATGTCAGGTATGCCCGCTGTGACAAGAGACAAGTCGCGAGCGAGGTGGTGTTTGGCATTCTGTGAATGAAAGGCAGGGTAGGCGAATCTGCTCCATGGATAATGTTGGCAACAAATAGAGTTGTCCGGTTTTAGAGCACAAGGGTTGTCCGGTTTGGTTTTGGTTCATATTGCTGCCTTCAGCCTTGGTAGTGGTAGTTCCGGCTTGCTGGCCTTGGGCTTCAGAAGAG
>Ga0210006_1000350_pt1 | contig 37596 bp, 33 predicted proteins | sample CryGey02umfilter_2_FD_185452 | JGI IMG/M metagenome (GOLD analysis project Ga0210006, IMG submission 185452) | Groundwater microbial communities from aquifer in Utah, USA - Crystal Geyser 4/10/14 0.2 um filter (SPAdes) (version 3) | ecosystem: Environmental > Aquatic > Deep subsurface >... | reverse complement strand
CAAACATTCAAATTTCCAGGCGTTCATTCGCTCGATTCTCACGGGTCTCACATTCGAATCGGCGAAATTAAGTTGCGCGCGAAACGACGAATATGTTCAATCGCAAGTTTAAGATTAGAAAAAAGCCGCGAATCGGCGATGTTCATAACAGTATCTTGACAAAGATTGGCAAAGCTTGCTATAATATTTATATGAAAACAATAAATGTTTCATTAACTACCGAACAGTTTGATTTTGTAGATTCGACAACTGCAAAACTTGGTTTTGCCAATAGATCCGAGTTTGTACGTGCAATTTTACGTCTAATTGTTAGGAAACCTGAAGTTCTCGAAGAATCTGGCGAAATTATATTCCAAAGCCCTCCGACTAAAAGTAGAAAAAAAATTATTAATTCATTTCGGGCTACGAAGAAATACTCAGATGCATTTTTGAAAGATTTAGATGATGGTCTTAAGGATAGTCCATATTTTAAGTAATTTAAAATGAAAATTCTGCCTGTTTCAGGAAAACTGAGAAGCTATCTGAAGCGCAGAAATCTTGAAAATAAATTTCAAAAACAAACACTTCTACTGAAAGATAATCTAAAACACCCAGGCTTAAATGTAGAATTATTAGAGCCGCATGAAATGCGAATATTTAGTTTTCGGGTGGATAAGAAATACAGAGCTCTTTTTTTCCTTCATGAAAAGAAAAATATCATTGAAATTTTTAAGATTACTGATCATTATAAATGATTTGATTTCTTGTACTTTCCTGCCGGGGAAAGTTACCTGCGCCTCTCGTCGTGGTTTATTTCTCTTGTCCTTTTGTCCTCCAATAAGCAGAGCTTCCTTGTTTGTTCTTTCCATTCACAAAAAGTAGAACCAAAAAGATTCGCCAAGTCTCGTTCGTACCGTTCGAATCTCACTCTCTCACTGAAATTTGAAAACTCTCTACGTTCAAACATTCAAATTTCCAGGCGTTCATTCACTCGATTCTCACGGGTCTCATATTCGAATCGGCGAAGTTTAGATTGATATTAATTTTTTTCTTTTTATCTCTGCCGCATCCCAAAACAAATCAATAAGAACTATTCTTATTTCAGTTAATTTTTTATCAATTGCTTCTGCTTCTTTATCTAAATCAGCAAGAATTTGAAGTTTTTTATTAAGTTTTTCCATCTTTGAAAGCTGAAAACCTTTATTTGACAACGTTTTTCATTTTACACATACGTTTATAATCCAAATGTTTAATCTAAGAAGAAATTTATTCTATTTGCAAAAATAAATCAATGACAAATTTGTCAGAAAATTGAATAAGTAGAGAGCTATGGAAATATGTCGAGAGGAAAATTACATAAGGCATTGGAAAAATATAAAAAAATTGGCAGCTGACACCTTATGTTAAAAGAGTTCTTATTGTTAAAAATTTTAAGTCTTCATTATGCGGATTCTTTAAGCTGTGTGTAGTTTTAGGTGGTACTATCACAAAATCACCCGAATTAACATCAAGCCAATCTTTGTCAAGCAACATTTTACCCGATCCTGAAAGAAAATAATAATATTCTATGCCGTCCGGATGGGCATGGGATTCAAGCTGGCCCCCCTTTTTTATCCAAGCATAGTTAAAGGTTTGTAATCTTCCATTTTTTTTTCCTACCCTGACTAGACGTTTTACAAAAGCTGTTCCGTCATGAATCTGTTCTGTTGGTAATGTGTCAATATTTTCTTTATGATTCATTTATGCGATAGTATAGCAGATTTCGTTGAAAAATAAAAAATTTTCTGACTCTTTCTTTATTGACAAGTGGCGTATTCTTTTCTACTATTAACTTAGATGTGCTTTTCGTTGGAAAAGCAAATTTTTAATGAAAAAATTACTACTTTTCTTTTTTGCCCTTTTTTCTATCTTCAGCTTTCTATTTTTATTTTCCAATACTGTTCATGCACAATATACATGTACTATTGATGGAACAGTATTTGTAGATAATATTTGTCAAGACGGAGTACAAAATTGTGGAGAAGGGGGATATAATGGCGCTACTGTTAATGCAACAGGACAATCTTCAAAAACGACTAATATTAATGGGTATTATTCATTTCCGAACCTTACGGGTGGGACATATCGTGTAACGCTTACGGTTCCCGGAGGATATAATGCCACTACAGCGAATCCTGTTGACGTAGGGATTTGTCCGGGCACAACAGTAAATTTTGGAATAGTTCTAGCTCCAACCTCAACGCCTAGACCCCCAACCTCAACTCCAATTCCACCAACCTCAACTCCCAGTGGTCCAACAAATACTCCAACACCAATTCCGCCAACCTCAACGCCAACTTCTCCGCCTCCACCACCAGCTCCAACTGTTACAACAGACGCTGCAACAGGAATTACAGACGCCCAAGCTATCCTTAACTCAACAGTTAATCCAAACGGTTTTTCAACAAATGTATACTACGGATACGGTACCTCACCTGGCGTTGCCTGTTCTCTCCAGCCAAACACCCTTAACGGCCCAACAGGACTTACTGGCTCAAGCCCGCTTTCAGGCGCAGCAACCCAAGCAACAGGCTTCATACCTGACCTTCTTTCAAATACAACATACTACTTCTGCGCATATTCTACCAATGCTAATGGAACAACATACAATGGTGTTCTTTCTTTTACAACACTTGCATCAACTCCAACGCCAACCTTCACTCCAACCCCAACTCCAATACCAACAGCCCCGACTGTTATAACATTTCCCGCAACAGATATTACAGATATTCAGGCTGTTCTTAATTCACTTGTCAATCCAAATAATGACCTGACAAACGCAAGCTACGCATATGGTACGACAGATGGAGTTGCATGTTCTGCCCAGGAAAATACCCTTACCGGCCCACAAAACCTTACAGGAACAACAGATATTTCACCAAACGCAACATTACTTTCTGACCTCCTCCCCAACACAACATACTACTTCTGCGTATATGCAACCAATTCTTTAGGAACAAGATATGGTGTTGTTCTTCAGTTTACAACGCTTGGTCCAACCCCGACACCCGGGGGACCAACTCTTACTCCGACTCCAACACCTATACCTTGTCAGGTGACTACCGATCCGACGTCATACAGTCTTGCTATAGGAGGGCAGGGAGATGTTACGGCAAGCGTAACTTCCGGACAGGGAGCAGCGAGTATATTGCAAATGCGCTTCGGCGCATACAATCACGCTGTTGCAACTGTTAATCCGGCTTCGGATTCAAATGGCACACCTGATTATCGGACAAAAGTTACAGCAGGCGGTGGAGGAGCCACTGCGGTATGGGCATCGGCGGATTTGTCCGACGGAAGAACATGTGAGTCTACCGGAGCAACGGATACAGACATAACCGTATCAGGGCCTACAGCTACCCCAACTGTGACACCCGGCGGACCAACTCCTACTCTTACCCCAACCCCGATACCGGCGCCTGTCTGTTCAGGTGGGCTTTCCGCAAGTCCCGATACTATTGGCGCGGGAGGTGGAACAGTATCGTTTAACTTGACAGGAGGATGTACGCCTGAGATACCCGCCCCTACGTATACTTGGATACCTCCATCAGCAGGTACAATCGGCGCGGGGTGCACGACAAGTTGTACTTATACTCCTCCTGCAAGTGTTTGTAGTTCATCAACCATTACTCAAAAAGTAACCGTTTCAAATGCCGGTGGATCAAAAACATACTCCAAAAATATAACTCTTACGCCAAGAAATATCGTTTCGGGAACTGTTTATGTTGATAGTGAAGCAAATGCGTGCGCAAGCGGCACAACTCTTTATACAACAGGGGCAAAAGTAACTTTGTATACAAGTAATGCAAATGCTAATTCAGACGGAAATGGCGCTTATTCCGTAGTTGACAATGCAGCTTGTGGGACAAGAAATGCTGTTATCTCAAATATTACAAATTATAGGGTAGTTGCAGCTCGTTTCGCTCCGGCAGCAACGTTTTCAAACGCCAATCTTTCAAGCTTTACATATGGTCCATTTGATCTTTCTTCTGACCACATGCTCGATTGGTGTATTTCTGATTTAGCCCCGTGGTTTCAAACAGACAAAGGGGATGTGCGCGACACAAATTTGATAAATAAGATACCTGTAGGAAAATACGCATCTTTGGACGCATTGTATCCTGGAGTTTTGGTATCAACAAATTGGCCCACAAATTTTGGAGCGGGATCTTCATCGCCAAAAAATTGGAAAGTTGATTCGGAATACGATTACCAAAAAGGTTCACAAAATAAAAACGGAACATCAGCATACAGCTTTTACAAGAATCGCGCACAAACAACAGGCCAAACGATTTTGTCTGTTCCTGGGTGTACAGGCGGAAGTGGTGCAACGTGCACAGTATCATTAACCGGTGGTCAAAACACTCTTTCTACCGGAATCTATGAATTTGACGCCGGCGGAACAGGCACGCTTACCATAACAGGATACACGCAAAGTCCGGGTGCGCACATCACACTTCTTGTTAACGGAAGTGTTACTATAAAGTCCGATATCTCAGTGCCGAAAGCCGCCTCAAATCTTTTCATTCTTGCTGCAAAAGGGGACATTACAATTGACCCAAGCGTGGGTCAAGCACCGGCAGATCCGGCAACTTCCCCAACAAATATTGATGGAATATATACTTCGGAAGGAAAAATCATAGCCGAAACATCAGGTGATTCATGTGTGTCAGGTGTTCCCGACAAACAGCTTATTATCGGAGGAGTATTTATCGCAAATTCGATAAAGCCGTTTACAACAGGCGGTACCGGAAGCTTTGAGAATAAACGTTCCCTTTGTTTAGATGATAAAAATTATCCTTCGGTGTACTTCTCGTTGCGTCCCGATTTTGCGCTTCAACTTTCTGATTTTTACAAAAGCACCATCATAAGATGGAAAGAAACAGCACCATAAAAAAATCTAAATTTTTAATTTTCAATTTTAATTAAAATTTATCCCCCTTCGCAGAAAACCACGGACGTAAGTCCGGGGATGAATGCGAAGAGATTTTTGCTTCGGAGGGATTTTGCTCCCGACGAAGCATGGGGAGAAGATACCCAGGGCATAAGCCCGTGGGAGCTTCATAATTTAAAATTGTTAATTTGTGATAAAATACCCTCATATGAAATTTGTTGTTGGTCTTCCCATCCTAATCTTGCCGTTCGCCTTTTCAATTCTGTTCGAATACGGCTCGCGGAGCGATTGCAGGAGGGTTCGCGATTGATATGAAACTGATAGTAGGGCTCGGCAATCCGGGGGAGAAATACGAGAATACACGCCACAATGTAGGGTTTTTAGCCCAAGATGCTTTAATAAAAAAATTTGAGTCTTTATCAAAAACTTTTTGGGATGAAGAAAAAAAAGTCAAATCCCGCACAAAAAGTGTTTTAATTGACGGCAAAAAAATTCTTCTTGCCAAGCCTACAACCTTTATGAACGATTCGGGCATAGCGGTTCAATTTCTTTGTTCTTATTACAAAATAGACCCGGCTGACATAGTGGTTATATATGATGACGTTGATTTGCCGATGGGAAAAGTTCGAGTCAGATTTGGCGGCGGAGCGGGAGGACATAACGGCGTTCAATCAATAATCGATAACTTAAAAACGGATAAATTTTTGAGGATTCGTCTTGGAATAGGGAGACCTACAAAGATAGAGGGAGGAAAAAGCGTACAATCACACAGGGGAATTGAAACATATGTTTTGAGCAATTTCAGCGCACAAGAAAAAAGTAAAGTGAAACAAATGACAAAGCAAACAATTCAAATTATTTCTCAAATCGCATCAAACGGAATTGATAAATATATGAGCAAATTTAACGGAAAAATTGACACGGCAGACTAAAACAAGTAATATAATGCTATGGAAGACACAAGCGAAAGACCATTTATAAAAGGGGCTGTAGGAGAAAAACACGGTGGAATTAGCAGAAGAACTTTTTTGAAAGGAGCAGCTGTTGCTACAGGAGTTGTTGCAACAGGAATTTTAGGAAAAAAAGCGATAGAAGGTATAGTATCTGAAAACAGTAATAATTGGATGGGAGAATCAATTTCTGATGATAAATACGAAGCAACACTTGAAGGTATAACTACAAAAGAAATTCAGTATCCTATTGAAATAAGGACGTTGCCAAACGAAGGTGCTGATCTTATTTCAGAAAAACAACTTGAAGAACTGGGTTTTAATCCGCACGCAGTACACGAGGCATTGCGGGTAAAAGGAGGGACTTTTAATAGCGCTCTTCAAAAAGGAAGGCTTCATGATGAAAAAGGAAATTATAGCTACGGAGAATGGGCTAAATTTACCGTAGATACTCCAAAAGGGCCAGTAAATTTATATTCAAACGCAAATTACGTAAATTATGGTAAGAAAGTTAATGATGCAAGCCAAAATCCTCCAAAGATTTTCTAGACTTTTCCTTTATTTTCGTTTTTGTTCCTTATTTATATCACTATCCGCTGGCGCTTGCGTAAAACCTCAAAGCAAATTTCCAAAAAACACGTGAAATAGAAAAAAATACAAAGGCAAAAGCCAGAAGGAGTATAGAATCGGACAAGCTGCCTTTTTGAAAGAGAGCTTTTACCGGGGTGCTTATAATAATAACGATTGGCAGCAAGATAAAAAATACAAATGTAGTCAAGTGTTCAAACATTTCTTTTGGGTAGCGTGATGCATTAGTGACAGTATTGATAAGGTCAATTAAATTTGAAAGTCTGGTAAACCAAATTGTGAGAGTAAGTAAAATAAATGTTATGGAGTAGAGAAGGATAATGCTTGCGGTGCTTAGTATGAAAAAAAATAAAATGCTAACAAATGAAACAGGAATATGAAAAATAATAATCAAATATACTGCAAAAATAGATGCAAATAGAAAACGCAATAGACTGCTTAAATCAAAGATCCATAAACTCATCTGGAATTGTGAATCAACGGGTTTTAAAAGTACAATATCCAAGTCACCATAATGGATAATTTGAGAAAATCTCCAAAAATTTGCATCAATAAAACTTCTGTACACTCCGAAAATTACATTCATAAGAACGGTCAAAAGTATAAGTTCATTCCGGCTCCACCCAAAAACAACAGGCGTTTTTGAAGTCAAAAGCATAATAGAAATTACTGAAAATATTCCCCAGCCAACGCTTGATGTGGCATGACTTGCAAAATTACCTCTATAAATAAGAATTCTTGAGAAGCTAATTTTTATAAGCGTAATAAATAAATTTAAATATCGCATATTTTATAGCCCAACGGCGGTAAATGTCTTCCTTCCTTTGGCCCAAGTAAATTTATAAACAAGGCTAAAGATAAAAATCCATAAGAGCTGCATTAAGATTACCTGAAGTAGAGACGTAGTATTAAGTTTTCCAAGGAAAGCTATAATTGGATAATAAATCATATATGAAAATGGCAAAATTTCAAAAAGTGTTCTTAGGTTGTTTGGGAAAAATTCCAGAGGTATTAGTGTTCCGCTTGCGATTGAAAAGATGATTTCATTTACATTCATAACTCCTGAAATTTCTGTGAACCAAAATGCAAGAAGTCCTAATATCATTTTGAAGGTAAAAGAGAGAATAAAAGCGAGTATTGCAATTACTATTGCAAGCAAAAGAATAATTGGAGAGGAAGTAACACTTACAAGATTTTTGAAAAATAATGCGACAATTACAATTCCTGATATTGCAAGACTTCCCTGAAAAAGCCGCCAAGGTAATTCCAGCAAAAACTTGCTGGTATAATACGGGAATGGTTTTAAGATATATTGAGACAGATTTCCTTTGTTTATATCTTCAAAAGCAACGTCTTCCTCTATGTGGGCTGTGAGCATTGAGCTTGCAAGAGCTATAAAAAGATAATATGTTGCAAAATTTGAGTATGACCAGCTAAATATACGTCCTCCGGCAGCAGCTGTTGCCCCGCTCCAAAATATAAGCATGAGAAGAGGAGTGGTGAGAGATGTTAGAAACCAAACCACCGATAAGCTTCTTGCTTCAATGGCGTGTTGTAGTTGGAGAAAAAAAATACGGAAATATCGCATATTAGCTTTTTGAAAAGACATTGCGGATAACATCTTCAATATCTGGTTCTTCAATATTCATATCAAGCACGGAAAAGTCCTTTAATAGTTTTTCAGCAACACTATTTGCGTTTTCCCGTTTGACTAAAAGTACGACTTTTGGTAGATCAAAGTCTTTAATGATGCCTAATTTTAATAGTTTTTCTCGTAGAACTTCTTTCTCAAAAATAACAGAAATTATTTTTTGCTGGGTGTGTTTTTTTACAAGTTCATCAAATTTTCCATCAAAAAGAATTGAACCATGGTCAATAACAATAATTCTATCGCAAAGCTGCCGAACATCTTCCATGTAATGGCTTGTAAGAATAACCGTTGCATTAAATTTTTTATTGTATTCGCGGACAAAACCCCGTAATTTTTTCTGCATCACAACGTCAAGTCCGATTGTCGGCTCGTCCAAAAAAAGTATTTTTGGAGAGTGGAGAAGGGCTGCAATAAGCTCGCATTTCATCCTTTGCCCAAGCGATAATTTTCTTACTTGGATATTGATTATGTCCTCAACTTCAAGAATGGATATAAGTTCGTCTAAAGTTTTTTTAAAATGATTTTTTGGGATTTGATAGATTTCCTTATTCAGTAAAAATGTTTCCATGGGAGGAAGATCCCACCAAAGCTGATTTTTTTGCCCCATGACAAGAGAAATTTGTTTTAAAAATTCATTTTTGCGCTCAAAAGGCTTAAAACCCAAAACGCTTATTTCTCCTGAGGTTGGAAAAAGTAGCCCTGAAAGGCATTTAAGAGTAGTTGTTTTACCGGCGCCGTTTGGCCCAATGAATCCTACAAGCTCCCCGGACTCTATGGTAAAAGAAATGTCTTTAACTGCGGGGATATTTTCATATTTTCTTTTTACCAAAGACCTTACAGATCCAAAAAATCCCGGATCTTTCCTGTAACTTTTATATGTTTTATTTAAATGGTTAACTGTAATTGCCGACATGAAGATATTATACGCTCAAAACAGAAGATATTGAAAGGCTAGACTTTACCGGCATTATGGTTTGTTCCTTTTACTTCTTTACCGACCACCTTACCATCTTGATCAATCTGATAGACAATTGCTTCGCCGGTGCCGACTTCAAGCTCTGAAATTTTCGCGTCTGGGATGTTTTCAAGGTATTTTACAAGTGCGCGAATGCCATTTCCCGAAGAAACCATAATCACACTTTTCCCAGCTTTTAATTTCGGCCCTATTTCTTCCTGATAGTATGGAATTTCGCGCTGGTAAACCTGTTTTAGGCTTTCGCCGTTCTCAATCGGGTAGTCCCAGCTTCTCCTTATTTTTTGAAATTCTTCCTCTCCGACCCGTTCTTTTATTTGCCACTTATTTTTACCGGTATAAATTCCGTAATTTCTCTCATTCAAAGCAGGGTCTTCAACTGTTTGAACATATTCAATGTTTAGAATTTTTTTAATTTCATTTAAAGTTTGTCTTGCACGAAGAAGTGGAGAAGAGTAGCAGTGGTCGAAGTTTATTCCCCTTAATTCTTCCGCAGTTTTCCTTGCTTCGTCAAATCCTTCGGGAGCAAGAGGGATATCTGTCCAACCGGTCCAAAGACCTTTTTTGTTATATTCCGAAAGTCCGTGACGGACGAGAACAAGATATGCCATAAAGTTAGTATAAAGTATTTAGTAGTAAGTATAAAGTATTTTGTTGAATTTTAAATTATAAATTTTAATTTTTAAAGTTTGATTCTTAATTTTCAAATGCCGAGTAGAGAGATAGAGAACATTACTAGTTTGTTTATCAAGAAACCTAATGATAAATTGCCAATAGGCATTAAAAGTAAAAAGAACAAAATAAATATACCAAATCTCTCAATTGATAAGTAAGCTTGAGCTAAATCATCAGGCAGAATTGCGGCAATTACTTTACTTCCATCAAGCGGCGGTATAGGAATTAAGTTTATTATTGCAAGGACCAAATTATACATAACAATAGTAAAAAGAATTGAGGAAATTGCAACATCTTCTAACGGAATAAAGCGAATTATAAGAGATGCAATAATTGCGATAGATAAATTTGTCAGCGGTCCCGCAAGAGCTGTAAGGGCCATGTCTTTTTTGGGGTCTTTAAAATGAAGAGGACTTATTGGCACAGGTTTTGCCGCGCCAAAAATAATTGGGCTACCTGAAAAAAGTAGAAGTGCCGGAAGAAGAACGCTCATAATTGGGTCAAGGTGAGGAATGGGATTTAAAGTCAACCGACCCATGATTCTTGCTGTGTGGTCACCTAGTTTTTCTGCCACAACGCCATGCATAACTTCATGCAAAATTGCCGAAAAAAGTAAAACAACAAGCGGAATAAGTATTTCCATTCCTATATCATACCAAATTATTCATCTAATTCCGATTCAATTCTATGCTGTCCCGAATATATTATTTGCAAGATTCGGTTAAAATGCGTATTTTTTATATTCCGAGTTCATCTATCTTCACAAGATAGTAACCCCCATTAGTAGTTTTTTCAATTTTTAATCCTTCAGTATTAATTTCATGATTAAGTTGGCCAACAAGCATCAAAAAACGCCCTTCTTGCGGAATAGCCATCGGATTATCTTCTGATGTTTTTGAAAATTGAAGCAGAGCACTCGCTTCTGTTGGTGTAAGCCGCTCAATGAGACGTACTGGAATTCTTGGGTCATCTTGATGGTGTCTTGGATCTATTGAGTCAGCAAGTTTTATTCTTTCAGCAATTCTTGTTGTGTTACTTTCATTTGTTCCGTTTTCTTCATGGGTTGTTTGAGGTTGATTATTTCTCGGAATAAGCCTTGGTCTTTCTGTTGGAGAAGGGACTTGTTTTGGAATCAAAAATGAAGAGGTTTTTCCATTTACTGTTTTAATCCCCGGCTCAAGAGTTATGCGAAGATGGTCAACGATTACTTCGTTTAATTCCTGGAGATAATCAAAAAAGTTTTCCTGCTCATCTACAGGGAGTTTTTCTGTTACTTCTTCAATTGTAGGAAAGCGTGTTCCTCTAAAAAATTCTTTAAAAATAACAGCAGGGTATCGACTTACATCAAATGTAAATCCTCTTTGGTTTTGGATAATAGTAAATCTTCGAGTACCGTCCATTTTTCTTAACAAGATATCTGAAATATCCATTTTAAGAAGAAAGGCAAGAGTAGGAGTTTGTAATTTTTCTTCTGGCGCTAAAGGTTCTGCCGACTCTGGTGAGTCATCAATATTTGATTGATGCGGTGTCGTAATTTGTTCAGGGTGTGTCATAGGTCTGAAGTATATCAGCCGGAATCTAATCTTTCAAATTTTTAAATCCTTACATTGCTATGGGAAGGTTGTCTTCTTTTTTTGCGATTTTCTGCCTCTATACTCATTAAAGTAGTATCATATTGTCCGTGTAGAATTGGTTTGTCTTTATTATCATCAAGCTTTGACAACATAAGGCTTTCTTCATAATTATCATCATCAGATGGTTTTGGACTTATTTCAATGCATAATCCTAAGTCAGCAATGCTATTTGATAATGTTTTCCCTTGTTTTTTTAAGTGATTGGTTATTTTAGGATGGAGAGAATTATTGAGAATATCAATATAAAGCTGGAGTTCTCTTTGCGAAATTGGAGCGCGGTCATCGGCTAATTGACTTTTTAATATGCGTGTCGGAACAGGGTTGTTCTTAAAAAGCAATGAAAACAATTTAACCTGTCTTGAAGCTTTTATTAAATAAGTCGGAAGTTTTCCGAGATTTCCATCTTCGTCTAATCTTACTTCAGTTGGAGCTACAACATCATCAATTGCAACGTCCCTGAAGACCATTGGCCTTGTAGAGTTTTTATCTTTTTTAACAACAACATTAAATGCCGTATTGTTATCAAGCGGTATGGAAACGACATGATAATCATGGTGTGGTTTTTCTTCTTGCAGTTCTTCAATTCTTCTTACTGCTCTTCCAATAATTGCTTTGCGGTTTTTTATCATTTTTTCTATTTTACTGTCGTTGGAATATTGAACATAATCCCCATCAAGATAATATCCGGTGGAAGATTCTAGAGGATGAGGGAAGTATACGTGTAGTCCTGTATCTTTAAATATGACAGTATTATAATAATCAACGCGACTCGGAATAGATGCAATTTCTTTTGCAAGTCCTGTAAGTTTGTGAGGGTTAATTTTTCTTGCAAGATCGTCTACCTGAATTGTATGTTTTGAATACGTATATATTAAGGCGGCAAGAATATTTATGTCAGCAATGTCAAGGTTGCGTTCCTTATTCCTTGGCGATGTAATTAATTCAATGTCTTCGTCTGAAAGAGTGATAAATTGTTTTTGAACGTTTTCTACTGCAACTTCCAAGTCTATAAATACTTCTGCGTCGTGCGCCCCGGTTGTTATTGGTTGGGAGATTGGTGTTTGCGACGCTTCTTCTTTTTCTTCAACTGCATTATCGCTTTTTGATTGAAATATTGGGTCTATAAATACTGCCTTTTCAGGCTTGTCTGGTTCAAATTCATGATAGGAATGACGAATAGTACAACCTGTTTTGCTAGAAGCTAAATAATCTGATAATTTATACAATGAATTATAAAACCTTTTCCCCAATTGCTTGTTGGTAACTCCGTCAAAATTTAAAATTTCAAGCAAGCGAGCTTCACTGACCGGATGATCCATTGAAGAGTAACGCAATTCTTTCATAAGAAGTAAATTAATACCCACAAGTGACATTACAACGCCGTTTAACTCTATTTGTAGAGGTTCTTTAGGTGGTTGTTGCGGAAAAGGAATTATTACACCATCAGGTCGGTTTGGTCTGGTGGAAGGAACGGGAAAAAGATTAGGAGTTCTTTCTCCAAACAATGCTTCCCCTCTTAGTGTAGCTGTTTCAACAGTCATTATTTGAAGCCTAACTTTTTGGAGTATAGCAAGGTATAGATTAATTTTCAATACTTTTTCATATGTTGCCAAGATAAATAATCTACTGATGAGCCGATAGAGCTTCAAGAGATTATTTCGTAAGTAATTATTTATTTGCAATTTAAGTAGAAAGCGGTTGGATATGATCCGACGATATCTTCAGGTGCCATTTTAAGAGTTTGACAGAATTGAGGGTCGCTTGACCTTATAACTTCCCAACCTGTTTGAGTTTTGTTTAGTAGATATTCGAAGATGCCCGTACGTTGAACGGCAGGATTTATATTTTTTTCTTCAACGTTAACTATGGCCCAATTTGCAGATATTGTAGATACTATTACAGATTCAACGCTTAAATAATTATCGGATTGATTCGCTTTTGAGTTTAACTTGAGAACGGCATTTTTAATTCCATTTTCAATAGAATTTGGTAATTTTCCGGTAGGAACATTCCAAACCAATTTTTCCGTCTGATTTTGGTCCCTACCCGCCGGTGAAGAAGGGGTAAATTTTAAGGTCGCTAGAAGTTGTTGAAATCTATTTTCTAATCCTCCCCCTGCTATATTATTAATAAGCTCATAATAGGTATCGTTAAATTTAAAATAAATAAAATGATAATAACAGTCCGGTCCAGGTCCGCATTGTATGATGTAGCTTTTTGCTTCTTGCCCATCAAGGGTAATAGTTTTTTCTTCATTTATTTGTTCAACTACCGCATTCTTTGATATTGAAAGTAAAGAGTTACCAATAATTTTGGGTTGATCAAAAGGCATTGCTTTGGATCTTAATATTAATGAGTCCGTAGAGAAATTTCCAGGAGTTATCTCTGATTTCCAAACTATTTCGTTTTCGCTTTGCTTTTGAATACTTAAATCTGAAGAATACTTGAAAGAAAATGATTTTCCTGTATACATTTTCCAGCTTGAGGTGCCAGCAGTTTTATCTGGGGGTGTAAGTTTAAAAGTGGAGAGAATTTGAGGTCCTACGCCCCTTACAATATCAAATGTTCCGTTTTGCCCCCAGGAAATTCCAAAAATATTATTACTAAGTAATATGAAGTAGGAAGTTTGTATTGGAAAATTGTCGGTTTTTTTAATCCATTCTTCTTGATCTATAAGTTTAAGACAATCGCCACCACTGATTGTAAATTGGCACTTCCCAAACTTTATCATTTTTTGATTGTCCTTAAGCATATCATGTAGTGAATTCTCGAAGCTTTCACCATAAAACATGCTTAACTTGGTTACAGCAAAACCTGCCATTTCTTTCTCTCCTGCACTATCTTTTCTTCTTGTATCAAACGTAAAATAAGCTATTTCCCCATCCTGATTCAATTCTGCTATCCAGCTATTTGGATAGTTTAAGGAAATTTGAAATTTAGGAATTACTATTTGTTTCCAACCGGTTGTCGTAGGTGTTTGAGGATAAGACCTCATCATGTACGTCTTTTCTCCTTGCTGGGAGGTTCTTTTTATGAACAAATATGCAGCTGAGGCGGTGCCAATGATGATTAAGAAGACAAGAACTCCAGCAACTAGAATTTGAAATTTAAGCTTTAACATTGACTTACTAGTTGATAGTAATTGTTTTGGGACTGAACTCTGAACCAGGATTGTATTTTGATCTGCTTCCACCTACAAAGTATTTCATGTATTAGAATAGTCTGTCAAGACAAATTCAACCTTTTTACATAAATATTTTTTCCATATTGCTAAAGGATATTTTGTTTGCTATATTGCTGAAACAGCCAAAAATATATGAGCGGAGCAGAAAGGCATTATTCAAATAAGGGCGGACATAAGGCGAGATCCGAAACAGAAAGAACAAAAAGTGAATTTGGGAGAATGTTTCCAAATGTCCCTTTTTTCCGCGGAGAAGAAAATCATATACAAAGAAGGCAAATGTTGCGTAATCCTCAAAGCGGAAAACGTCCAAATAAAACTTAATTTTTTCTTCTCCCTAAAAGATTTTTTTATGATACAATAGGTTTATTCTAATTTAAGGAGGAAAAATGCGTGGTACAATCTACAACAAAATCATCTAAAACAGGGCAAGCCAGCTCGATGGCAGATCTTGTTAGATCCAATGCAGGAGCTTTCCAAACAATAAAAAAAGGTGACATTGTTGAGGGTACTATAAAAAAACTCACCCCAAAAGAAATACTTCTTGACATCGGCGCAAAAGGAGACGCGCTTGTAATAGAATACGATAAAAAAAATCTTGAAAATCTTCTCGCGCTTTTAAAAGTCGGAGATAAAGTAAAAGCATCAGTTATTTCTGCTGAAAGTGAGGAGGGTTTTCCTGTTGTGTCGCTTCGCCGTATGCTTGATGATATTATTTATAACCGGTTTGAGGATGCAACTTCCGGAAATAAATCCCTTTTTATAACAATAACAGATAGTACTCGAGGCGGGTATTTTGGTCAAACAGATGACGGTATACGTGGCTTTTTGCCCAACTCACAAGTAATTGATGAAGAAAGTCTGGTAGGGAAAAAAACAGAAGTAAAAATTATAGAATTTGACCGTGATAAAAAGCGCGTTATTTTTTCCCAGAAAGCGACAAAATATGTTATTGATCCTGAAGTTATTTCCCAAAGCGCGAAAAAGGGAGACATTGTAGAAGGAGCAGTAACAAATGTAACTTCTTACGGTCTTTACGTTACAATAAAATCAAAAAAAGGCGACGGGTTGATTGAGGGATTTATACATATTTCAGAAATTGCTTATGAAAGAGTAGAAAATCTTTCGTCTTTATATAAAAAAGGGGATAGCCTAAAAGCACAAGTTTTGGAGCTTGATTCGGAAAATAGACGAGTCAATTTATCAGTTAAAAAAACCTTGGAAGACGCATTCTCCTCAGTAAAGGAAAAATATAAAGTTGAGCAAAAAATAAAAGGTAAGGTAACTGATGTCAAGGGACGAGGAGTCACATTTGAAATTGAAAAAGGGATTTTTGGTTTTATTCCGGCAAACAAACTTCCGTCAACTTCTTCTTATGCGGTTGGTGACAGTGTTTCCTGTGAAGTAACAGATATTGATGCGCGCCGCAGAGTTATTATCGCATCTCCTATTTTGAAGGCAATACCTATTGGATACAGATAGAGTTTAGTTATTTCTACTGAATTTATTATGGCGCAAAAAGTAAAATTCGCGTGTAACACGTGCGGATACGAATCGCAAAAATGGCTTGGAAAGTGTCCCGAATGCGGAAACTGGAATACTTTTGAAGAGGTTGCTGTTGAAACAAAAAAAACTTCATATCTTGCAGATGACTTTACAAATTCAGTCCACCCCCAAAATTTAACAGACGTTGAAAGCGTAAAACTTTCGCGTTTATCAACCGGCAACGAAGAGTTTGACAGAGTTTTGGGAGGAAGCGGTGGAATTATGGGTATTGTTCCGGGATCTGTAACTCTTCTTTCAGGTGATCCGGGAGTCGGAAAATCCACACTTCTTCTGCAAATTGCGCTTGCGCTTTGCCAAAACGGCAAAAAAATACTTTATGTTTCGGGAGAAGAGTCGGAGAGTCAGGTAAAACTTCGCGCTGAAAGGCTTTTTTCAGGAACAAAAGGACATAATAATCTTTTTATATTTTCAACAACAAATATTGATAAAGCGGTTGAAGAAGCAAAAGGGTACGATTTGGTAATAGCCGATTCAATCCAGACTATGGTAAGCGCTAACTTTCCCGGATTTCCGGGATCTATTCCGCAAATCCGATATGCAACTTCGCGATTAGTAAATCTTGCTAAGAAAAAAAAGGTTCCGGTTTTTCTTGTGGGTCACGTCACAAAAGAAGGAATTGTCGCAGGTCCTATGATTTTATCACACATGGTTGATACGGTTTTGTTTCTTGAAGGTGAAAAAGTAACGGGGGTTAGAATTCTTAGATCTTTTAAAAATAGATTTGGAGATACATCAGAAGTCGGAATCTTTTTAATGGATGAAAATGGACTTTGCCCAATCCAAAATGCTTCAGAATTTTTTTCAGCAAAAAGCGACCAAAAACTTCCGGGGGCGTGTATTACAGTTGTTATGGAAGGGACGCGCCCGCTTCTGGTTGAAGTACAAGCTCTTGTTGTACCCTCAAATCTTACTTTTTCAAGAAGGGTAGCAACGGGAATTGCAGAAAAAAGGCTGGAGCTTTTACTTGCCGTTTTAGAGAAAACGTGTAAAATACCAATTGCACGAATGGACGTTTTTGTAAATGTTGTAGGTGGCTTGAAAATTACCGAGCCGGCAAGTGATTTAGCAGTTTGTCTTGCTATTTTATCAAGCTTTAAAAACAGGCCGCTTCGTCTGATTGTCGCAATCGCAGAAGTAGGGCTTTTAGGAGAGCTGAAGACGGTTGTGAATCTAGATAAAAGAATAAAAGAAGCAAAAAAATTTGGAGCAACTAAAATTTTAAGCGTCCAAACAAATAAATATTTATCAGACGTTGCCAAAGCAATATGAATAAAAAAGTAAAAAAACAGATTACAAATCGTATAAATAGCAAGGATAAAAATAAAGAAGAACACCAGGAAAAAAATGTAGGAGTTACCGCGGCAAACCTTCTTTTGCACAACATGAATCTCCCGCGACGGGTTATTTTACAAATTGCAGAAGAGGTTGGTAAGGCGGTTTCAAAGCGGTTGGTAGGCCGAAGACGCAATAAGAAAACTCAGAAAAAAATAGAATCTCCTCTTGTTCTTGATACGTCTGCAATAATTGATGGACGCGTATTTCAGCTTTCTGAGATGGGAGTTTTTTATGGGTCTGTTATTGTTTTGGAAAGTGTTCTTTCGGAATTGAAAAATATTGCAGACTCAAAAGACGATGTAAAAAAAGAAAGAGGAAGACGCGCTCTTAAAATGCTTGATGATTTTAAAAAACAACGGGGAATAAGATTAAGCGTTGTTGCTGATGAAAAAGAAGGAATTCCAGTTGACGAAAGTATTATATTCCACGCAAAAAAATTCAAAGGACGAATCGTTACGTGTGATTACAATTTGTCAAAGAAAGCAAAAATAGGGAACGTTTTGACGATTAATTTGTACGAAATGGCAAACGTTTTAAAAACTACAGCTCTTCCCGGTGAGCAATTTTGGGTGAAAATTGTTCAAGTGGGAAAAGGAGTTGAGCAGGGAGTGGGGTATTTGCCTGACGGTACAATGCTCGTTGTTGAACACGGAAAGAATCTTTTAGGAAAAACCGTACAGGTCACTGTTTCGCGAATCATCCAAACAGACGCAGGTAAAATTCTATTTGCAAAAATAAAAGAATAGTGGCCTTTCAAATTACCCCGCCAGTTCCACAAAAAAACCCTATTTTCACGCGTTTAGTATGGTTAAGGTACTTAATACCGTTTTGCCCCAGTAAATAAAAAAAATGGAGGTGGCACTTCGTTTGCTTTTTGTTCACTCGTTCACAAAAAGTAAGGGAATCTTGCCCTTTCGCTTTGCTCAAGGGTAAGAAAGCCCCTGCCCGCCAAGCTTGTATGTTCGGAAGGAGTAAGAAAGCCTGCCCAACTCTCTTACTCCATCTAAACCTACAAACAATATTTGGCGTTGCAGGCGGGTGCCCCCCCCATCTTAGCACTCGGCTTCAGGTACTATTCGTACACGCCTCGTGCTGCGATTTGAGTGGGACAGGCAACTCTCCTACCTCCATTGTTTCCTTTAAAAGTTTATGTTCCGTTCCTACTTTTAAAAGATGAAAAAAATTGTATTAGCAATCCAATCATCTCTTTTTAGCTTCATCTATTTTTCTTGACAAAGGATTTTCTTTTTGTTAATTTCTTCTCTTAGAGCACTAGTCTTTTCCTGCCTAAAGACTAAGAGCTATATCTAAAAAAAGAGCATTGCTTTTCGTACTAAAGGACTTATTTATACAGTAGCGAAAGCGATGCTCTTTTCATTTGCAAACTATTAAAGTACTGCAATAGGAATACTCAAACCTTTTTCTACAAGCTTTTTTATTTGATCTCGCCCAAATTTGTCCAAAGACTCTTGGTAAAAATCCGAAACCTTTAAAGGTTTTTTTTCTGGTCGTTTGAATATTCCGAAAATTTTCATACTTTCCAGTAGTATAGCACAAAGAGTCAAGATGCGCAACCTATAGCAAAATCAGCCTCATTTTCACCTAGACCTAGAGTATTATATGTGTTAGTTTGGATTGATAAATCAAGATATTTTTTATTATAAAAAAATATGTGGATAACTATGTTGAAAGAAAAATTCCCTCTTGACAAAATCGAAAAAAAGTGGAAATTAGGGATTTGAGGATTTATTTCGTTTTGGAGAGAAAATAAGGTAGCATGTACCCACCGCCAGCAAAATAAATCCAAAATATTCAAGATATTGGGGTAAGTAGATGATTATGATTGACCCGCCTGCATCGCGTTGCGAAGCATTGCGGGCAGGTGATTTCTGATTGACGGATGAATCAATAACCCATCCGTTTTCCCAGTTATTTATTTTTACATGTTCAAGTTGTTTGCCAAAAAAGAAAGGCAATTTTGTGTTTAGCCAATTCTTAATTCTTAATTCCGAATTCTGAATTGTATACGCTTTCCATCCTACGTCGTAGCTTTGAGATAATACAACAGTAGTATTAGGTTCAACAGCAGAATGAATATCGATATTGTATAGGCTTTCATTGGGGTGATTAGTTGAGAATTGAATAGAAGACTGTTCGGATTTGGAGGGAGAGCCAAGTTTGTCATTTATTTGAATTTCGGTTACAAAATCATATGGAAGATTAAAGACCGCAACCCTTTTAATAATATTTTCTGTTAAATCTTTTCCAATCGAGATGTTTTCAAAGTGAAGAGAGTAGCCTTTTCCATTGGGTTCCATTGGCGCAAGTACAAAATTATGATTCTGAAACGTTTTCGCGCCGGCAATATATGTGTCAAGCGGTGCTATTTTTTCGTCCTCATTCAATATCCAGAAATGTAATCCACGTCCTTTGGTTGTTTTACTTTGTGCAAAAACTACATAACCTTCATTATGGATAAGGTTTGGGAGATAAAAATCCATGCAAAGAGTTGAGTTTTGAGATGTTAATTGTAGCGCGTGACTTTTTCCTTCAGAAAGGATTTTATGAGAGTATTTCCCCTGTCTAAAATTGTCGCAGCTTTTGACATTCTGGCTGGAAAAATCGTCTGTTTCAAAACTTAAAAAAGAATCAGTGATTTTTGGGAACAAAATTTCAAGTGTGGTTTGTTGTTTTGAAGCCGGCAATATTATCAAAGCCTCTTCTTTTATGATATCTAACAGCAGATTTTGTTTCAAAACGTACGTTTGAGATAGATTTTGTGAGTCTGAAACAGTAACATAATTATCTTGGTTAAGGGAAAAAAATGTCGTAACAAGCGGATCATCTTTTGCAACAGACGGTATTCGCACTTGTGTTCCACCGTTTATGTTTATTTTAAGATCCAATACATTCGGTTTTGGAAGTAAAAAAAGAGGGACCTGAATACTTTGACCCCAGATTTTTTTGGAAGAAGAATAAATATTTGGAGTTAGTATTTTTGCTTGCAGAAAAAGCACACCGTCCTGGCTTTTTTGTAATAGGATTTGGACCGGAATAACGTGCTGGGTTGTAGGATATGAAGGGATTTTTAGATTTATATCTTTTTGGCGGGGAGGAAGCGTAGTCGAAAGTTTATAATCATTTTCTCCCTCTGTTATTTTTACTCCATTTTCCGCTTCTGTTTTTTTTGAGAAAAGGGAAGAAAATGGATATGAAGTAGTAGTGTTATCCGAGGCAATATAAGTTCCTAAGTTTTGATAAAAAACATCACGGTTTGTCCACCGTTGTGTGGTATAAGAATTTACATTTTTTGCAAAATATATAAATTTTTGCATTCTGTTTGAAGAATTTGTGCGATAAATATCTATATCTCCAAAACTTTTAACTTTGGTAACTCCGGGAATATTGGTTAACAAGGCTTCAGTTTCCGGGAAAAAAAGACTTTTTGGCGCAGGTGGATAAATGACGTTTTTGTCCACGAGCAAGAACTCAATTTGGTATTTGTCAAATACATTTTTTAAGGACTGTACATTTTTTGAATATAACGCGTCTGAAAGCTCAAAATAGTATTGTTCAGATTCGTGTGACCAGACATCAAACGCGCGGTCCAAAATCGGTTGTTCTATTCCGTACCACAAAAAACCAGATCCCCCGTATCCCCATCTATAATAATTCCATCCCCAAAATGTATGTTGTGGAAAATTGGCAATGCGTGAATTTTTGTCCTGGGTTTTAAAATAATTAAAAACTTGAAAATATTCGTTTGGAATTTCAATTCTTGCTTTTGAATAAAACAAATTCCCCGTAAACACAGGAAATGCATACACAACTAACAAAAATACAGCAACCGCCGTAAATATATGCTTTGTAAGCGAATGTAGAAATTTTTTTGACAAATCAATTAGAATTGAAATACCATATGCAAAAAAGATTGCATACATAAAGCTTGCGAGAATAGAAAATTTGGTAAACGGAAAACGAAACGCTTGATTTATAAGTGGAAGTTTTCGAAAAATAATATCTATCCAAGAAAATGGGGGAGTATTTGTTGCAAGCATGGTAAATACAAAGATAAAAAGCACAATGAATGGATATTTTGATTTATCACGCGTTTTTACCGCCCAAAACAGCCCAAAAAGAATCAGCGCAAAAAATAAAAATCCTACTGCTATTACAAAAGAATTAGAATAATAATTGCGTAAAGGCAAAAGCATATATGAAAAATCCCCGTTCATATTAGGGTCAATGTTTTGAAACCAAAAGCCTTTTAATTGAATAACGTTTGTAAGATTTCCGAATTCTTTATTTTGGGAAAAAACGGTTTGTGTAGCCATTTGATTGATTTTTGAATTTATATTTACACTTGAATGCATCAATGTAAAATAAATAAAAGGAAAAAGCCAAAAACCGTTAACCAAAGTTATTATTCCTAAAAGCTTTGTTGATACAGAAAGAAGTTTGCGTTTGTTTTCGACAAGAAAGTATTTTATCCCTATGTAAATAAAAATTATAAGTAGGTAAACAACAAATAAAGTAGGAACATAAGCATGTGGGGTTGAGAGCAATAGAATTACAGCAAGAAAAAGGATGTTTTTCTTTTTAGGGTTGTTTAGAAAGTTAAAAGAAGAGAGTAGGAGCCAAGGAAGTGCTGCAAAATGTGCTGAAAATGGTTCAAAAGGAGCATAAAACGTTTGAATTGTAGAAAGATTGAGTAGGTAAAAAAGAGCTCCTAGAAAAGATTTTAGGTTTGCGTTTTGGTCGGTAAAAAAAAAGATTTTTTTCAAAAAGAAATAAATTCCAAGGCTTCCGACAAAGAGCATTAAGAATGTCCAAATATACCTAACCATATTTATTGGGAATACTAATGAAAGAATATAAGCTTGTAGAACATGAATAAGGTCTGACGCATGTGCCATTCCTCCCAGAAGGCCTAATCCTTGGTATTCTTGCCAGACTGCAAAAATTGAACGTTTCAAGTTTAGACCAAAATTAAATTCCGGATGAAGATTGTCCCAGCCTGTGAGAAATGTTGAATTGGAATAATTAGCCCAAAAAAAAAGAAAACAAATTGAAAGAAGAAAAAATGGAAAAATGTATCTATTTATAAAATTCATTAATTACTAAACGATGCTAATTTCAACCATCTAAAGAGTTTTACAGGAGAAGTAACGGGAGATTCTATTTTTGAAGATATGAGATCATAGTATCCTTTGCCTAAAACAGTGAAAGATCTTTTTTTCGCTACATTTATGGAAAAAGAAGCAAGCTTTGCAAGCTTTCTTTTGTCAATATTTTTAACAATATTGAATAAGTTTTTCTCACCCATTGTAAAAAGTATATCATCTTCACAAAGACCGTTTTCATTAAGCGCTAGTGAAAAATCAGAAGAGAGAAAATAGTCTTTAAAAGCTGATGACATTAAAAGCGGTTTTCCAAACGAAAAAGCAAGTGACAATGGGCCCGAAGAAGATATCACTGTTCTGTACGGAAAAACTACTAAATCACAAGCAGAAAAATACAACGGAATATTCTTTTCTTCCACAAACCCGGTTATGCTAATATTCTTGTTATTACGAGTAAAGTTGTGTATCTTTACCAATAAATCTCTATAATGAGGCTTGTTTTTTTGCGTAAAACTTTCTCCTCCGGCGATAATAAGTTTTACCTTTTTTTTACGCGTTTTCGGAATATTTTCGCTTGCATTTTTAATAATCCAATCAGCGCCTTTATACCAAGTAAGATATCCAAAATATAAAAGCACAAATTCATCTTTTTTAATTCCTAGTTTGGCACGGGCACTATTTTTTGATATCTTTCTTACTTTTTTATCAACCCCATGAGGAATTACGGTTACCTTATTTATGTCTGTTAATCCAGCAAGTCTTTGTTTGAAAATTTCTTCCAAAACTACAATTTTTTGAGGAAACAATGTAAGCGCAAAATAAAAAAACTTAATTATTAGGTTAAAAAAATACAGCTTTAAACTATTTTTCTTAAAGCCGACATGTCCCCAAAGTTCATCAAGACTTGGTGTTACTTGATGAAGAACTAATGTAATATTTTTCTCAAGTAAGCGTAAAAACATTAATGTAAGCGGAAAAAATCCTGCGGTTTTCGTATCGCCAAAAGATGCAAATTCAAATTCTACCAAAGTATCTTTTACTTTATTAAATTTTCTAACCGTTTTAAAAATAGAAAGATAGGAGAGTACGTTATTTCTTTCAAATATGCGTATAACCAAAATTCCGTCCTCAACATATATTTCTTCTTGTCCGGTTGTTACGGTAAGAACTATAATTTTCCTTTTTTGACCTTTTCGGGCTAGATATTTTTTAACAGAGCGGATTGTATTTTTTGCAAATCCTCCCACTGCGCAAACTTTTCCACTATATAAAACTCCCTTTTCGGGGTATGAAGAAATAACCAGAATTGAATCCGGTTTGTTATATTTTTTAATTAATTTTTCCATATATTGTTTTGTTTAATTTCTTTTCCCTTTCGTCCTGCGTCCCGATTTAATCGGGGCCGGAACTCGTCAGTACCGCCCTAAGCGGTAAAGGGGAAAGGTATACAGGGTTGCCTGAAGGCGGATAGTAAACGACCATCTTACATCTCACATCAATTGCGAGAGAAGATATCGTTGTAATCCGTCAAGGCTACTCTAATAGGACCTCTCCCCAAAGTTGCTCTAACGGGCGACCGTACCAGGCAAATTGCCTGGTCCTCTTTGCGTCAAAACGCAAAGAGTTTCTGATATTTTGTTGTATCGGGGAGCGCACGGCTGCCTTATGGTGCCATGACTTGGCAGGGATGTGACGACTGGCCGTCGTCCCACTTGGGAATGGCTATCTTGTCTTGTAGCTTTTCCGCGTTCTCACGCGTTCCGGCTTCAGACCAGACGGTTGCTCCCTGGACGCCCATAGGTACGATGAATGCAAAGCACTGTGGATTCTTCCCAGGCTTAGTATCGAAGTACCCTTCGGCCAGAAAGCCACGTGGATTGATGACCACAGAGAACGCTTCTTCGCGAAGGTGCCATCCGCCGGGATCGGCAGTTGCTTCCCATCGGGATACGTCGCCGCCGAATGCGGCTGCAGCTTCTGCGGCGTTTGTTGGCCACTTTGCGGAGCTAGTTCCGGCTGTTTTCGTCGTTACCGCCGATGGCGTTGGCGTCGAAGCAGGGGTAGCAGCCTTGGGTGTGGCGGAAGCTCCAGCAGAAGGCGTTGATGATAACGCTACTTGCTGCTGTCCGTCGGATGTGGGCGTGCTGCTGTCGTTGTTGTCGTCGCCTCGTAGCCATCCGGGCCACAAAAAGAGTGCGACCAGAACGATGATGGCACCCACACCAAAAAGGCCTGCGCCTACATAGGTGTCGCGTTGATGACTTGTGATGGTCGGTGGCCTAGTGGTCATGGTTGCTGTTGTAGCTCCTTTGAACTCTGTCGTTTCCGCCAGATGGCAGACCTATTCCTATTCTTGAAAAGGTAGCGGCGCACTTTCGTGCAGAGTTTCCTCCCTGTGCCGTAAATTTACCTTTGTTTTCAAGACCGGATGGCGCGTACCGTATGCTGTTTCAGACACGGTACGCTTCATCCCGGCCCTGAAAATTTCAAGTTTAGGATTCCTATTAGAATATCTACGTTTAAAAAAAACGTAGCCTGTATACCTTATGTCAATGTGCTACTTATATGCATTCTTTTTCAAGCTATTTGAAAAAGCGCATACAAGAGTTCCCAATCAAAATGTGTTACTTTTAGTATTACTACGAAATAGTACGATACATTAAGATCGGGGAGAGCGGTTTTATTGTGTTGTAGGCGAAACGGAGATTTGAATTTTGAAACAGCTCTCTCCAGCCTTAAAGAAGAATTAGTCTATTGATTTGATTTTCGGCGAAGATAAAAGCCGGTCAAACCAGCAGGGATAAGTCCAATAAGAGGAAGCATTTCTGGGCCTGTTGCCGGAATTTGTTTTGTAGTAACCTTTTCAAATATTTGTGGGGTAGGAGTTACAACAGTAACATTTCTTTGAATACAAACTTGAGATGAATCCTCAGCAGTATTTCCCGTTGAATCTGTAGCTTTTGCAACGTTTGTAACACAAGTTATGCCTGAATTGGTTGGCAAATCTGAATCATTTACAACTTTTGCTGTAATTATTACGTCTTGTCCTTTGCCTGCGTCAAGTTTATCAATGGTAAATGATAGAGTTTTGTTGTTTGAGTCAAAACTTCCTGCGCCTGCAACAAAGCTTAGAAATTGTGGGAAAGTATCAACAACCCTGATATTGTTTACAGTCGAATTGCCCGTATTTGTGATATTGATTTTGAAGCTAATATTTTGTCCTGCGACAAATCTTGAATCGTTTATGGTAAGGTTGTCAACAAAATCACCGCCGCCTTTTCCGGGAGTTTGTACAGTTTTGTTTAATGTAAATTTAACAGAGGGATTGCAAACTTCTCCGCCGCCGTAGACTATTTGGCAATTGCTTTCGTTTCCTGCAGCAAAAGTAGAAGATACTGAAAGACAAAGCGCGATAGCGCTGAAAGATAAAGCCTTAAAAAGTTTATTCATAAATATATAAAAGTGATATTAATTATTACAAACTCTATATAAAGAGTATGTTTATATTGCTGATTTTTGGATTGTAACACAACATATGGGTAGTGTCAAGTGCTATAGGACTATACTTATAAAGTTTGAGTACTTGACAAGAAAGGTAGAATTTGATTAAATAGCAAACAGATACTTCGAAATTTTATCCGGCGGGTCACGCATTACAATCCCAATATACATATAGAAAGTAAATGTTAAGAGAGAGTAGAAAGACTTCATAAGTATTTTACATTATGGTTACAAAAACTAAGAAAACAGAAGAAATTACAGTTAAGCCTGACGAAAAAGAGGCTGAAGTTGTTGTGGAAGAAAAGAATGATGAAAAAAAACCTCAAGCAGATGAAGTAGGGGGCCAAAAAGATTTGAAAGCAACAGCAGAGGTTTCGGTTCCCATTCCTGCTCCGGCGCCATATATTGAGCCCGGAACAGAAGCGGTTCATGGAATTTTAGATATTCAACGTGAAGGGCACGGATTTTTGAGGCCAAAATTCAGAGCATCAGACAGAGACATTTATATTTCTTCTTCGCAAATCCGCCGTTTTTGGCTTCGTCCGGGAGACTATGTAGATGGAATAGGGCGTCCTCCAAAAGATAACGAAAGGTATTATGGTCTTCTAAAAATTGAAAAAGTAAACGGTGTTCCCGCAGATGAATCTTTGAGGCGGCCGTTTTTTGACGATTTGACTCCAATTTACCCTGACAAACAGATAAAAATGGCGACTAAAAAAACGCCCCTTTCAACGCGCATAATTGATCTTATTTCACCAATTGGTTTTGGACAAAGAGGCATGGTTGTGTCTCCGCCGAAGGCCGGAAAAACGACAATACTCAAAGAAATTGCTGCAGGAATCGCGGAAAATTATCCTGATTCACACATGATTGCAGTTCTTATTGGCGAGCGTCCTGAAGAGGTAACAGATATTTCAAGAAGTGTACGTGGTGAGGTTGTTGCGTCAAATTTTGACGAGGCTCCTGAAGCCCAAACACGAATTGCTGAAATTGCACTTGATCGCGCAAAAAGGCTTGTTGAAAAGGGAATTCATGTTATCATCCTTCTCGATTCTATTACCAGACTTGCCCGCGCATACAATTTATCTATTGATCCATCCGGACGTACGCTTACTGGAGGATTTGATCCTGCAGCTTTATATCCGGCAAAAAAGTTTTTTGGCGCAGCCAGAAATTGCGAAGAAGGCGGTTCACTTACAATTATCGGAACGGCTCTTGTTGAGACCGGCTCGCGGATGGACGATCTTGTTTTTGAAGAATTTAAAGGAACAGGCAATATGGAACTTCATCTTGATCGTAGGATTGCTGATAGGCGAGTATTTCCTGCAATAAATATTGAAAGGTCAGGTACCAGACAAGAGCATTTGTTAATTGACCAGAAAAATTTGCAGAAGATTGTGACAATGAGGCGTATGATTGAGATGTTAAATCCCGAAGAGAGAACAGAAGTATTTATTGAGCGTCTTTCCAAAACAGATACAAATGCTGAGTTTTTGGAAACCCTGGGTAAATCCGCATAGCTAGTAATAGGTAATAGGTAATAGGTAATAGGTAATAGGTAATAGGGGATAGTTCTGATTTCTAAATTCAGGTTTCCAGCTTCCAGCTTCCAAATTCTAGCTTCTAAGTTGGCCTCTAGTTTGCAAAAAACTCCAGTTTTTGTTATCCTAAACCCTATCCCAACATGAAATTAATAAAGTCTTTTTTTTCCCGCGCACAACTATCCTCAAATATCCATTTTTTAACAACGGAAGCAAAAGGTTTTTTAACATTTTCCCAAATTTACGGCAAGGATAAAGTTCTTATTTTTTCAAACCTTTTTGAGAAAAACAAAAACCACATTGTCAAAAACATTCTTATAAAAAGAGGAAGAAGAAATAGAATGTTTTTGCATATTTCGGCAATGTCAGTTCTAACCGCAGGTATAATACTTTCCCCTTTCATTTCAGATTCAAATCTTTTTGGAAAAAATAAAAATTCATCAACCTTTGCTCAGGGAGTAGAGGGCGCTGAACAAAGCTTGGCACCCGAAGACGTATTTCAGACTCAAGCAAGCGATAAACCCCGTGACAAAATTATTTCCTACACTGTACAAAAAGGAGATAGTATTTCAATTATTGCTAAAAAATTCGGGATATCATCAGATACTATAAAATGGGCAAACGATTTGAGAGGCGACAATATAACAATTGGAGATAGTCTTTCAATACTTCCGGTCGCAGGAATTGCGCATAAAGTTGAGCGTGGAGATAGCGTATATTCTATTGCAAAAAAATATAGCGCAAATGCGCAGGCGATTGTAGATTATCCTTTCAATGATTTTGCCAACCCGCAAACTTTCTCTCTTGTTGAGGGGCAGATACTTATAGTGCCTGACGGTGTCAAGCCCGAAGAGGCTCCCCGTTATGTACGTCCTGTTTATGTCGTAACAGGTCCCGTTGAGGTAATGGGCGGCGGGTTTACGTGGCCTCTTAGGGGAACCTTCAATCAGTCATTTTCGTGGTACCATCCCGGAATTGATATTGGAGCTCCTGTCGGGACGCCTATTGTGTCGGCAAATTCCGGAACAGTTGCGCAAGTATTCACAAGCGGGTGGAACGGCGGATACGGAACACATGTAATTGTAAGGGGTAGCAACGGATATACAACTCTTTATGCCCACATGAACGGAGTGAATGTTTCCCCGGGTGACGCAGTTACAGCAGGTAAAACGGTTGTAGGGTGGATTGGTATGACGGGTAGAACAACAGGGCCTCATCTCCATTTTGAAACAAGAGGTCCAAACGGAAACGCGAATCCTATGTCATTTTTACAGTAATAGTTGATTCGCTCTTCAAGAAAACCCCATGCCTTTTAAGGCTGGGGATGAATTGAAGGAAGAAAACATCTTTCCTTAGGGAAAACCCTAGCTTTAAAGCTAGAGAAGATGTTATCTTCCTCGAAGTTTCGGTAATTTTCAATATGTGTTCATGTGTTCTGTTGTGGTGTGGTGGTGGGGCGCGGGGCAGAGTGTTTAAAGCTCTGCCGCCGCGCCCGCACCGGTTTGCGAGAAACGCGATCTTTCACAAGACGCGCGTTTACTACTTGTTAAAAAAGTTGTTGCTATTGGGGATCGCAGAATCCGCCATTAGAAGATTGTCCGACTGAATTGATTGCAAACAAACTGACACAGTCGCTGCCCTGATGGATGACAATTCTGTTCTGACCGGAAGTTGTAAAAGTCTGACCAGAAGAGATTATGACAATCCAATCGAATGGTTTGCATGGACCGGACGAAGGAGAGATATCCCATGTCCAAGTGTCCCCGCCGATGTAGCGCATATTTGGCGGCGGCGGAGGAACGGTACTGCATACGGCATCTTGAATGATGGTGAAGGACGTGTTTGCTGTTGCGACAACGACACTTCCGTCGTACATGTCGATGCGAAGCGTCTCAACTCCGTACGGCGGTGTTGCTGTCGCTTCAATGCAATCGCCTGTTCCGTCATCATTTCCTGACAGAATCGTTTGCTGACGGCCGTCGGCAAGGATGTCTGTTATGACGATGGGAGCAGGGCGCGAAACCGTGTAGCAGAACAGAACGCGGTCGCCTGGACGGTAACTCGTTTTGTCTGTTCTGATCGTGACCGAAGCCGGTGGCCGCGGTGCAATCGTTGTGAATGAAAGAACAGAGTCGTAGCTTGTTCCAGAAGCATTGGTTGCATACACACAGAAGTAGTATGTGGTATTTGGTGCAAGGCTTGAAAGCATTGCCTGCGTTGATGCGCCTGAAAGCGAGCTTGAACCTGTTAATCCTGACGGTCCACTAAGTGTGTATGGAAGAGATGCGCATGCGACATTGCTTGTGCCGTATGCGTAATTCACATTCGTTGATGCACCGTTTGGATTAATTGTTGAGTTAAGGACTGCCGAAGTGCTTGCAACCGATGTTGCAGCGTTTGTTGTAACGACAGGTGGCCATGATGACCTTTGCGTTGGTGTCGGCTGCGGCGTGAATGTTGCCGTGGCTGTCGGTCTCGTTGTCTGCGTTGCCGTGGCTGTAGGCGGTACACGCGTTGATGTTGCAGTCGGCTGTTTTGGTGTCGCCCCCGGTATCGGCTGCTGATTAGGAATCTTCGTTGCGGTTGCCGTCGCTTGCCCCGAAGACGGTTTGGCCGTCGCAGCCGCAGCCGCAGTTGATGTTGGTATCGGCTGAGGAGTCTTACCGTTTTGCGCGCTGTTTTTCTGGGAGTGAATCCAGCCTCTAACAAGAGGATACCGACCCTGGCTGTCAATCTTGTTTTGCGCGCTGATTGGGAGTTTATCCGTCCATTTTTCTCCCAAGTTCTGCTGGACAAAAGAGACAAAACCGTTGGAAACACCTGTTACCAGCGCAACGTGTCCGTATGACCAAAACTTAGCTTGGGAAAAGACAAGAACGTCTCCCGGAACGGGCGCTGTACCCGCGCCGTTCTCAAAGCTTGTCGCATTGGAAGGTTTGGAATCAAACATCTGAAAAGCATTGACGCCCCATCTGTTCGGTCCCCACCCCTTTTTTGCCCAGAAACGTTGAACAAATTCCACACACTGCCACGTAATGCCGTAGCCTGAGCTTCCGGAGTCCACGTATGTAGACGGGCCGTTGTAGTGAACTTGCTCACCGTTGTATTCGCCCAGAACTTTCCCGAAACCGGGAGGTTGTTCTGCAAGCGTAACGCTTGCAAAGAGAAAGAAATTGACAAAGAGTAGGATCGCCAATAGCTTGCGCAAGATAACTACTCCGGCTTGAGTTCTAGGGTTGAAAGAATCTGCGGGCCAATGCCCAGAGTGATGTCAAAGGTTGCGTCTTGGTTGAGCGTCACTCCGTAGAGCATCCGGCCAAACCTCATAAAATACTTGGTTTGGATTGGAAGGGAGTTGTGCTTGCTCACCCAAGCTGTTTGGTCTGTAAGCTCGCGGCACTCTCCGGTCTTCATAGTGAAGGGACAAGTGCCAAAAACGAGCGTTTTGTCGTTATCCCCAAGCATGGCTCGTGACATCAGCTCCAAAGAGCTCTCAGACGAACTCCCGTACCGAACAATCATAAAACTTGCTTGCCATTTCTCGCGCGTCATAAGACGAACGTGAAAAACAGTAGCCCCGTCATAGGTGTCCGATTTGGAAACGTCTATATCTACAACATGCGGGTATCGGAAGGAGACAATTCCGAAACCGTCTTTGTAGATCTTCCAGCTGTCTATGTTTTCTGTTGCGGTAACAACGGGTAGCAATTCGTCATGGCCGCCAGGTACTTGAGTGAAGGCTCCGCCCGTGGTTTGTGTTGATTTGTGTGATGAGCCGCCGCAGGCGACTAGAAGTGCGAAGACGATAGAGAAAAGATAAACTGCTAATGTTTTCCCCGACAATTCTTAGACCTTTCTTTGCCTGTTTTGGGTTAGGTTGATGTGACTCTCGTTTCGATAATTTCTCCCCTCCTTGAGTCTCTGCTGTGTTTGATTATTGTTGATTTGATTATATGGTTATCTTCTTTCCGGTTGACTGCGTCATGCAAAAGACGCAATTTGAAAGAAGTCTCGCAAACCGGTTATCAAAGAGCAAGAGCTTGTTTTATGTGTCACACACGCTAGAAGTGTGTTAAAAACAAGTTTTGCACATAGAGCCTAAGTATACTGCGCAAAAACTTTTTTGCAATGGAGAATTGTACGTTGTCCAACACATGGTATACAGTTTCTCCAATATGACTATGGCTTCTTTATCTCCAAGGTTCTAGAATTGCTGGGTGATTTAAATATCGGAATGGAGGTGGAGAAACTTGAAAAGTGGAATCCATATTGACTACAAAATGTTACGAGTCATGAGTTCTGAGGCAGCAAGAGAAGCACTTCTTTCCTACCTTTTTTCAAATGGAGGGAATATCTCAGACTGCGCAGAAGTATTTGGGATTAGTCGACCTATCGTATACAAAGCACTAAGGAAGAAAAAGGAAGGAAGTCTGAAAGATTCCTCCCGTGCTCCTCACAACCAACCCAAGAAAACACCCGGGGACATTGAAGACAAGGTTATTGAGTTTAAAAACAAAACACACTTCGGCCCGAAAAGACTATCAAGACACTTGAAAAAGTATGAAGGGGTAATTGTTCCATATGGAACAATCAGGCATATTTTGAGGCGCAACAAAGACAAGCTTACCTACAAGGTCAAAGGAAGAAGAAAAGGTGAAAAACGTGAGTTTATTGACTGGTACAGCGCAAAACCCTTTGAGATTGTACAAATTGACCTCAAGCATATCCGTGACCAGAAAGCACTGACAAAAGAACAGATGATCCATTTAGACTGCTACAATATTCCAAATTACCAGTGGGGCGCATTAGACGTTACGAGCAGATTTAAACTAATCGGCTATTCCCGTGAGAAAACGTGGACTAATGGGCTTTTGTGGTACCTCTGGGTTGTCTCATACCTGAGGTCACATGGAGTTACTACGCGTATTGTTTTTACCGTTGATCATGGAGAAGAGTTTGGAGGCAAATCATTTATGAAGCTCCGGGAGTTAAAACGCCTTATTTCAGCTTTTGGATGCAGGATTATCCAAAACCACAAAGGGCACTGTGAAGAAAATGCTCATCTTGAAAGAAGCCACAGGACAGATGATGATGAATTCTACATTCCAAGAGTCCTTCAAATCAAAAGTGAAAAGGATCTACTCTACGAATCCCATGGCTACATTTATTACTACAACAACCTCCGGGAACATTCATCTCTTGACAACCAAACCCCCTTTGAGTACCTTAGAAAACATATGCCGGAAGTGCATGAAGACATGAAATACGTTCAACCCATCTTACTTGATGATATATCATCTGCTATCGGCTCCTGGAGTGGATACAATGTGTTGGCACAGAACCGAATTTATGAAGAAGGTATGCTAAAAGTTAGGAAAATATGGTTTGTTCCAGTTTTTCTACCCTTATTTCAATCTCTTTAACCTCGTCTTTGTCAGCTTTATGCTTGTCTACTACAGCAATTATATTTGCCTCAGAATCGTCTATCGCACGTTTTATTTCTTTAATCAGGCTATTAAACAATCTATTATGCAGGATTGTATTATTTTCCCGAAATTTTTCATTGAGTTTTTCCTCAAGCTTCTCGTCGAGTTTCTTATCAAGCAAAACGCTTATTTGTTTTAGATCAACCGGAGTCATAAGTTATATATTTGTATAACGTGAAAAACTACATGTCAATAGGCGAGTTGACTTTCTGGAACTTTCTTGATATGATGTTAAATACTCTTTTGCACAAACCCAAAAGAAAGATATTTGGCAAATAGCCAGAAAACCAATATAAACCAAGAAATACTACTACGATATTTATTCCACAAGCAAAGGAGGTGACTTACACAATTTTCAATTTTTAATTTTCAATTTTCTTACGCCAAATAGACGCGAGATTTTTTGAATTTTAACTTTTGAGTTTACTACCATGGATTTTCAAGATCAAACATTAGTTTGCCGAGATTGCGGAAAAGAATTTGTTTGGACAGCAGGAGAACAGGAATTTTATAAACAAAAAGGGTTTGACAACAAACCAACAAGATGTCCTGATTGCCGAAAAAACAAAAAAAGAGACCAAAATGGAGGCGGAGGAGGAGACAGAGGATTTGGACCAAGGAAAATGTACGAAATTACATGTTCCAATTGCGGTGCAAAGGATACTGTTCCTTTCCAGCCAAAAGAAGGCCGAGAAGTTCTTTGTCGCAACTGCTTTCAAAAAGCAAGACAATAATAATTTCAAGCCTTATTAACATAGGGACCCAGTGATAAAGCCTCAAAACTTTCTTTCTTGTGGTTTTTCCAATTTAAAAAAGTTTTCTTTGATGTTTTTTTCGTGGCAAAACCGTAGTAGGTAATAAATTTAGTGAATAGTGAATAGTGAATAGTGAATAGTGAAGAGGATTTAAGGTTTAGTTATAATTTCTATTTTCTATCTTCTAGTTTCTAATTCGACTTTCCAGCTTCTAGTATCTAGTTTCTTCCTAAATATTTGGTGTTGCTGCCGGGGTGATGGTTGGGCTCGGTTGAGCCTGACTTGGGCTAGGAGTCGTGCTTGGTTTTTGAACAGTTGCGGCAGGCGGAGGAGAGACCTTGATTGGAGTTTTTTGCGGCGGGAATTCTGTATTAGATATAGGAAGAGTCAATGGCGGTTGGTTTTTCCCTGGCTCTATATCTGTTTGTTTTTCGCTTTGCGCTTGACCAATTTTTTTCTGAAGTGCGTCAATTTCCGCATTTATTTTATCCAAATTTTCTTTATTGCCTACAGAAAGTTGTTTGACTATTTGGTATGCGGCAAGCGCATTTTGTAAATCATTTTTTGATTCAAATGCATGCCCCAGATTATAATATCCATTTATAAAGTCACGTTTTAAATTCACTGCGAGCTGGAATTGGTTTTGTGCCGGTTCAAATTGGTTGAGTTGGTAATAAATCCCTCCAAGCTGGATATAAAGTTGTGGATTTGATGGATCAAGCGTTATAGCTTGATTCATTGATGCTATTGAAAATTGCTCCGCATTTTGCCCGACATTTATAAGATTTCTGTAGACTTGTGCCAAATTTTGCCAGTTTAGAGAAGTGAGAGGGGAGATAGTTATTGCGTTTCTTGCGCTCCCAATGCTTTGTTGAAGAAGAGTTACAACATTCTGTTGGAGCTGCGGAGCAGCTGTTGCTCCTTGAGGAATACTTGAAACAAGAGAACCTGCAAGAGCAAGATTAACTTGTGAGAAAATTCTGTGGTAATCGCTTCTGTATGGAAATTCTTGCAAAGCTTTTGTTTGCAGATCGTAAGTTTTTTGACCGTTATTCAGATTTGCTTGTTGAAGGCTTTGGCTGAAATGGATGTCTGACGTAAACAATTTAAAAGAATAAAACCAGACAAAAACAGTTATAGCAAGAATTATTCCCAAAACCACAGCCGGAAGAATAACTGTTTCCTCGCGTCTTCCTCCCTCGCCGCTTTCAAACGAAAAAATACCTTTTTTCAAAGCGACGATACTCAAGGTTGTCTCGCCAACCCTCTTGTCGTCTTCAAGATGTAAAAACACTGTGTAAAAAGCCAAAAGCACAAATATCAAAACAACTACTACATATGCAAAAGGAAGCAAAAATGAAAGGACAAAAGCAATTATGACTGCTGAAAAAATCGGATTTTTATCTATAGTTCTCATTTTAATTGCTGTTATGACAATAAAAAGATATGAAATAATACCCGCAAGTCCGGTTGTTGCGACTAACTCCAAAACGTATGAAGACGAGTAGGAGAAGCTAAGATTCCATAGATTTTGTTCAAGGTTGAATGATGGAAGACGAAACCGAGTAAAGTCTGTTTGGAATGTGCCATATCCTGATCCAAAAAGAAGAGACATAATAAATCTAGCCGCATCTTGGCTTAATGAAGCAAATGCAATTTGAAATCCATATATATAAGGAAGGACAATAGGTTTTTGGGCGGCTGTTGCGATTTGCACAACAAGCAAAACTATTCCTGCTCCTACAATTACAGAAACGATGAGGTGTATTATAAAACTTTGGTCTTTTTGAAGAGAAACGTTTGACAATTTAAGTTTTGGAAATCCAAGGTTTTTTAATAAATAAGAAAAAGACAAGACAAAAAGCGGAACCATATAAAGAAGCTGTTGGATTTGAGATCCAAAAGTAGTAAACAACGCTGTCTGAATGACAGGTATTGGAAGAAAGTAAATTTTAAAATTGTAAAGAATACTTATAAGAGATGCTGCAGCGCCTCCTATTATAAGAGATGAAAGCGCGAAGTTAAAAGATCGTTTATCTCTTATTATGTTCACAATTACGAAAAAGAGTAGCAATCCGCAAAGGAGCGGAACAGTTTGCAAGACAGAATCATATAAATTGCGGGAAAAAAGGGACGATACCAAAACCGCCGCGGCAAAGATTAAAATCGGAAGGCTGAAAGGATTTGAGACCAAAATAAGCTTTTTTTGCACGACCATCTTTATTCCCCATAAAACAGCCAAAAGAAGTACGACAAAAACGATAAAAAGCTGTTTTGGGAATACAAAAAAATCCGTAGTGTTTATGAAGAAAAGAACAGGGAAGAGTATAAGAGCTATAGAAATTATAGCAACCGTTATAGTATCAAGGTAAAATATCAAGTGCTTTTTGGACATATAAGTAACGATAGCAAATTGTTCTGTTGATTGTCAACAAGAAAAATTAAATTTAAATTTAAATGGTAAAGACGTTATGTTGCTATACTATTTGATACATTAATATAGTTTTTGATAGTGGTATTTTCTCTAACTTCTATTTTCTATCCCCAAATCAGTGAGGTACTTGACAATGAAAAAAAATTAGGGATATACTAATCTTAGGCTAATAAATACAATCGATTAAAAAAAATGAACACAAACCAAAAAATATTAACAGGTGTAATAACAGGAGCAATTATTGTGCTTTTAGCTTTGACTTTCCTTATTGGAGGAGGAAATGTTACAAACAAAATAAAACAAACAGGTTTGTCTTCCCAGCCAAATAATACTCTTGCCACTACCACCCCAATATTAACGCAAATACCTAATCCTAATCCTGGCGAAACTATCATGGTAACAATACACGGTTTTGTTCCTGATACTCTTAGGATAAAAAAGGGTACGTCTATAAATTTTGCAAATTTTGCAGATACTGCTGTTGATATTGAATCAGCAGACCATCCGACGCACAAACTTTATCCTCAGCTAAATATAGGTACTATTGAAGCAAGCGATACAACCGATCCTCTTTTGTATGACAAATTAGGCACATATAAATACCACAACCACCTCAAGCCGGAACAAACAGGAACGATAATAGTAGAATAATATATTGAAGGTAGAAACTTGAAGATAGAAAAAAGATAGAAATTTGACGACTGAAGATAGAAGGATTAGTAGGTTTTCCAATTTCTTTGAAGGTTGTATAATTTTCCTCCTAATTGAGCATATTTCTGAAGAAGATCATTGCACATATCAGTATCTAAGTATCCTAAATCTCTAGCTGTTTCTAAATGAACTTCCATTTCGTTTGCCGATCCAAGTGCGGCATCCAAGTAATGTTTAAATTCCTTTTCAAATCTCCTTTTTGCCCATCCTTCTGCAATGTTTGAAGGACAAGATTTTGAAGCTCTTCTCATTTGAGATGCCAAATCATTCCTTTCAAATAAAGGAAGTTTTTTTACAACACCATGAACAGAAAGCATCAATTCATATGCTTCTTTGTAAACATCAAGATCCCTAAAGCTTTTAATCATATTCTTATAATATCACTTCAGACCGTTACAATTCACAATCAACTTTCTATTTTCTAACCTCAAAATCTATCTTCCATCATCCAGTCTCCATCGTCTTTTTCCCGTCTCCGCTTCTCTGTTCAATTATTTTCCTCAAAAAGCCTATTGACAAATCCTTTCTCTTTGTAATAGGCTTAAAGAGAGTGTACTTTTCCGTATGCGTTTATTTATTT
>Ga0210006_1000348_pt1 | contig 37640 bp, 36 predicted proteins | sample CryGey02umfilter_2_FD_185452 | JGI IMG/M metagenome (GOLD analysis project Ga0210006, IMG submission 185452) | Groundwater microbial communities from aquifer in Utah, USA - Crystal Geyser 4/10/14 0.2 um filter (SPAdes) (version 3) | ecosystem: Environmental > Aquatic > Deep subsurface >... | reverse complement strand
CCCCAACCTATTGTTTAATTTAACCCATTCTGAAGCTTAAGCTTTTTTCTATTATTATCAATCTTTACTCTGTTTAGAACGCAATGCGCTTCATAATATATTTACAACTTTTTCCAATAAAACATCCTAGCGATACTTACGCAATGCGTTCTAAAAAATATTCACACATCTTCCATGTGCAATTATTGTAATTTCCTCGATTCAGAAATGATTTTCTTGAAAATTTGGATTTCGTAGGGAGTTTTTAGTTTTTTTATGATCTCTTTTTCGCGATTTTTGTCTAGAATTGGGGTTTTTGAGAGTTTTTTTGCTTTTCCTATTCCTAGTGAAATCTTGGCTCTTTCTCTGATTAAATTCAGTATTTTTTCATCTATACGGTTTATTTCTTCTCTGAGTGGATTTATTGATTTCATGTGTTTTTGTTATTTTGGCTTGCAAATAAGGCCCTTTTCTATTAGATTACTGCTACATTTATTTTATTTCAAGTTTGCTTTTTAACTCGTGGAATCCTGTCCGATGCAAGATCGGACCATGACACGAACTAATATAAAGCGGGCGTAAACCACAAGGATTATGGATAAAAAGCTTGCGCAAGAAATGTTCGATAATGCAGTTCACGTCGGACATCGCACACAAAAATGGAACCCACGTATGAAGAAATATTTATACGGGGAGAAAGATGGTGTGCATATTATTAATTTGGAAAAGACATCTGAGGGGCTTGATAGAGCTCTCGCTTTCTTGGAAAAACTTGTTTCTGAGGGCAAGAATGTGCTTTTTGTTAGCACTAAACCTCAATCTCTAAAACTTGTTGAGGAGGCCGCAAAATCATGCGGAATGCCTTACGTAGTTTCAAGATGGATTCCTGGACTAATTACAAACTTCTCAACTCTTAAGAATAGAATTAAATACTTTGTTAATCTAAAGGCCGAAATGGCTTCCGGAGAATTTGATAAATATACAAAGAAAGAAGCGGCGAAACTAAAGAAAATTATTGATACTCTTGAGTTGTCTTTAGGAGGTGTGCAGAACCTTAGGGGTGTACCTGATGCGGTTTTCGTTGTTGACACTGTTCGTGATAAAATTGCCGTGAAGGAAGCGAAAGTTGTTGGAATTCCTATTGTTGCTATTACTGATTCAAATTCGGATCCTACTGTTATCGGTTATCCAATTCCCGGTAATGACGATGCGTTGAAATCTTTGACCTATCTTGTAGGAAAGATTGTTGCTTCTTTGAATAAAGCAAGAAAAGCACAATAATTTTAGAAATTAATCCAATTTAAAAATGGCTATTTCAATTGATCAAATAAAAGAATTGCGTGAAAGAACGGGTGTTTCGATGATGGCTTGTAAAAAGGCCTTGGAAGAAGCAAACGGAGACGGCCGTGTTGCAGTTGATATTTTGAGAAAGAAAGGTGAGGCTAAAGCGGAAGATAGAGCTGATAGAGTTGCTGGACAAGGTGTCGTTGCTATAAAATCAGAAGGTGGAAAAACGGCTATGGTTACTCTTCTTTGTGAGACTGATTTTGCGTCTCGTGGAGAAGATTTTATTGCGCTTGCTGACAATATTGTAGCGAGGCTTTTGAAAGGTGAAATTTCTGTTAATGATAGCGATCTTCCTGAGGTTAAAGATTTTGGACTTAAGTCTGGAGAAAAAATTGAGATTGGAGGAATGGAGCTTATGGAAGGCGGAAATGTTGGTTCTTATGTTCACAGTAATAAAAAAATCGGAGTTCTTGTTTCTCTTGAAGGAGGAAACGAAGATCTTGCGAAAGATATTGCTATGCATGTAGCGGCAATGAATCCGCAATTTATTTCGCCGGAAGAAGTTTTGCCTGAATTAGTGAAGAAAGAAAAGGAAATCTGGGCTGAGCAATTAAAGAATGAGGGGAAACCTGCTGAAATTGTTGAGAAAATTATGCTTGGAAAAGAAAAAAAATTCAGAGAAGAAAATGCTTTGCTTAAACAGACTTTCGTAAAGGACCCCGAGAAGATTATTGAACAATTACTGCAGGCTGAAAAAGCGAAATTAAAGGCTTTCAAAAGATTCGTAATATAAAGAAACCACAATGTTCGATAAAATAGAAGATGCAATAAGGGCTATTGAGGGTGGTGGTTTTGTTGTTGTTCTCGACGACGAAGACAGGGAGAACGAAGGTGATCTTGTTATTTCTGCGGATGGAATCACTCCTGAATCTGTTAATTTTATGATGAAAGAGGGGCGTGGACTTATTTGTGTGCCTGTTTCTTCCGAAATTGCGGAGAGGTTGAATTTTCACCCTATGGTAGAGGAAAACACTGAGGTTCACAGATGTGATTTTACCGTTTCTGTTGATTACAATAATGGAACTTCTACTGGGATTTCTGCTTCGGATAGGGCGAAAACTATTTCTGCGATTGCTGAGAGTGGATCTTTGGCTGTCGATTTTGTTAGGCCTGGACATATATTTCCTTTGAGAGCTAAAGATGGAGGAGTTCTTGTTCGTGCCGGACATACCGAGGCTTCGGTTGATTTGGTGAAACTTGCTGGCCTGTCCCCTGCTGCGTCGATTTGCGAAATTACACGTGATGATGGCGAGATGATGCGTAGAGATGAACTCATTGAATTTGCAAAAAAACATAAATTTCCGGTAATTACCATAAAAGCCTTGATAGCTTATAGACGCGAAAAAGAAAAACTTGTCGAATTTGTTGCGGAGACGAATTTGCCGACAGAATTTGGTGATTTTTTGATGAAGGTTTATGTTGATAAAGTCGAAAGCAAAGAACATGTTGTCTTAATGAAAGGGAAAATTGACAATGAAAAAGGTGTTTTACTTAGAGTTCAAAGCGAATGTGTGACCGGTGAAGTTTTTAAATCTTTAAAATGTGATTGTGGACATCAACTTGAGTATGCTTTGAAAAAAATATCTGAGGAAGGAGATGGAATTGTTTTGTATGTTAGACAAGAGGGGCGTGGAATTGGGCTTGTTAATAAGGTAAAAGCGTATGCGTTGCAGGAACGGGGTTTTGATACAGTTACTGCAAATGAAGAACTTGGGCTTCCTGCAGATTTGCGTGATTATGGAATTGGGGCTCAGATACTTGCAGATCTTGGTGTAAAAAATATTAGACTTATGACGAATAATCCGATGAAAGTTGTTGGACTTGAGGCGTATGGCATAAAGATTCTGGAAATACTTCCTATAGAAGTTCCTCTTAATGATAAAAGTGTTTCTTATATGAAAACTAAGAAATATAAAATGGGACATATCTTAAAACATGTTTAGTATGGATTTAAATTTAATGCAAAGAGCGTATGAACTTGCAAAAAATGGCGAAGGATTTACGTCGCCAAATCCTTGTGTTGGGGCGCTTATCGAAAAGGGTGGGATTGTTGTTGCCGAGGGGTGGCATAAAGTTGCCGGAGGGCATCATGCTGAGGTAAATGCGATTAACGAATTGATGAAAAAATCTTTCGTAACGAGTGTGGATATCGATAAAACTCTTTTTCAAAATGCGACACTTTATGTAACTCTTGAACCTTGTTGTTTTCATGGAAAAACTCCTGCCTGCACTGATCTTTTACTGAAGGCTGGTTTTAAAAAAGTTTTTATCGGGATAAAAGATCCAAATAAAAAAGTTAATGGTAAAGGAATTAAAATTTTGAAGAAATATGGAGTTGAGGTTGAAGTTTTGGGGGATAAAATTTTAAGTGAAAAATTACGAGAATTAAATCAACCTTTTATGAAATTTGTAAAAACTGGAATGCCTTATGTCACTCTTAAGGCTGGGGTTAGCTTAGATGGAAAAATCGCTACGGCTAAAGGAGAATCAAAATGGATCACTTCTGAGATTTCGAGAATTGATGCAAAAAAAAATCGAAGTAAATGTGATGCTGTAATTGTTGGAGGTGGCACTGTAAAAAAAGATAATCCGGAACTTTCAACTACTCCAAAATATAAAAATAAAAAATTACTTCGGGTGATTATTGATCAAAATTTGTCAGTATCACTTGATAGTAAAGTTTTTAGAGATGAAAATGTTTTTGTTGCGTGCAGTGATTTGGCTTCTAAAAAACGAAAAGAGGAATTCAAGAAAAATGGAATAAAATTTAAGTCTTTCGGTGAAAAAGAAATTTCTATAAAAAAACTTTTGCAGTATCTTGGATTTTTAGGAATTTTGAGTGTTTTTGTGGAAGGTGGATCTTTTACTTTTGGTAAATTTCATGATGCTTTTTTGAAAGAAAAAAACTTGCTGGATAAAATTATTTTTTACATGGCACCAAAAATAATTGGAGGAAATAATTCTTTACCTGTGGTTGGCGGAGATGGCATAGGAAAGCTGAAAAATGTCATGTCGTTGAAGAATTTTATCTCGGAAAAAAGTGGAGATGATATAAAGGTTTCCGGTGTTTTGAATTTTTATTAAGAGTTTTTTCTTGTGAATTTTTGGGTGAGAAGTTTTAGGCCCGAAAGTTCTTTTGATTTTAGAATCATTGCTGTTAGAAAGAAGATTCCAATGGCTAATAATATTCTGATTAACGTCGAGAAACTTGGACTTAATATGTTTTCAAAAGGTTGAGTGTAAAATATTGAAATTGCCATTATTACGTTTGCAAAAAACATTTTTGTTACGCTTTTTGTGAATTCTTTTATCGAAAATCCTTGCATGTATTTTCCGAGGAAGATCGATTGCATTATTACTAATAAAATAAATCCGATGCTGTAGTTTATTGAAAGCCACTGGATGCCTTTAAGTGGTGTAATCGTGGCGGTCATTATTGCTATTACTGCGAATGAAATAACTGTTGTGATCATTGGAGTTTTCCAATTTTTGAATGCATAAAATCCTCTCGCCAAAATTTGAGTAAGGCTTTCGAATGGAATGGAAATGGCTATAGCAAGCAGTAAAACTGACGTTAATTTTGTGGAATTTTCGTTGAATGCTCCCCCTCCTAAGATTAAACTGACTATTTCTTTTGACATTAAAAGTGTTCCAACGCAGGCTGGAATTGAATAAAATAATATGTTTTGGATGGTTTTTTGCATGCCTTCCGTGAAAGATTTTTGATCGTTGTTACTAACTGCTGTTGTGAGGAATGGAAATACCGCTGTGGCAAAAGATATGCCGATTAGCGCTGTTGTGAAGCTCTGGATGTTTCTTGCGAAATTGAATGCCGCGAGGCCTCCTGTCATTATTCTCATTCCTATGATTGTGAAAACATAAAGATTTATTTGCCACATTATGAGGCTTAAGGTTCGAGGAATCATTAATTTTATTATTTTTTTGAAGCCTTCTTGTTTTAAATCGAGCGTGAATGAATATCTGTATTTTGTTTTTATTGAATCGAATATCCTGACCGAGCAATGAAGAACTGCTCCGACGAGAACTCCTATCGCGGCGGAATAGATGCCGAATTTTTCTTTTAACAGTAGAACTCCGGCGATGATTCCTATGTTGTATAAGATTGGGGAAATTGAGTACGCTGTGAAGTGTTTATAGCTCATGAGGATGTTGCCAAGGATGTTGCTTACTGCGAAAATCATTGCGGAGGGAAGCATTAGTCTTGTCATTTTGGCGATTTCAAGCTGAGTCGCGGCGTCGAGATTTGGGAATAAGAAGCCTATTAATGGATTTATGAAAATAAATGCAAGGAGCGCCAGTATAAAAATCATTCCCGTCATAGCGTTCATCATTGTGTTTGCGAGTTTCATGGATTCTCCCTCGTTTTTTTCGATATAGTCTGAAAAAACTGGCATAAATGCGGCAGTCAGGGCTCCAGCTACGAACAAATTGAATATCATGTCCGGGATCAAAAATGAGGCGTTGTAGATGTCTGTCGAGATTGAAGTCCCAAAATGAAGGGCTATTATTTTGTCTCTTGCTAGGCCTATAAAATTACTCAGAAGCGTCGTGCCTAGGACTATTGCTGTTGCGGCTCCCATTTTTACGGGTCTGAATATATTTTTTTGCATGTGGGTATTTTAGCATTTTTCTAAGTTTTCTATGCCCTTAAATGATTGCTAATTCACGAAAAGTGTTGTATAATGTATTATAAATAAAAACAAAAGATGTTCAGAAATCTCGGCCAAATTTCGATCTTAAATAAAATTTTAAATATAGATGATAAGCAGTCTTTGAAGATTTTTCTGTTTTGGCTACTAAAATCAATCTATAGAGTCGGATTTGTCGTGGGGTGGACGGCAACTATGGCCATGTTCGTGGCCAAATATGGAATTAAGTCTCTCCCCTATCTGTTCATTTTGAATGGTATTTTTACGATTATAGGGACTGTTCTTTATTCTTCAGTTATACATAGAATCAAGAAGAATTTGTGCTTGATTTTGACGATATTTGCTTCAATGGGAACGCTGTTTTTGGCTTATTTGTTTAGGCACAGTCCGTTCTTGTTTTTTGCGTTTTTAATCACGGCTGTTTCGGTTTTCTTGAGCCAATTTAGAATTGTGCTTAATTTGCTTATTGAAGATTATTTTAGTCCTTTGGAAAGTGAAAAAGTCTTCCCGATTTTGGAATCTTCTGAAACGGTTGGAGGACTTGTGGCGGGTCTTGTTATTACTTTTTTCGCCGCTTTTATCAAAACATCTACGGCTTTTATATATTTTTGGGCGGGACTTTTGGTCCTTATTGTGCCGATAATTATGATTGCGTCTGTTGTTTTGGTGCCGCCGGAAGGACATGCGGTTCATGTTAAGAAAAAAGAAAATCCAGATCTTATCCTGAAATTCAAAACAATTTTTAAGGAAAATAAATATTTTGATTTTGTGAAAGGACTTTCTTTGATTGTGTTTTTACAATGGGTTCTTTTTAATCTTGTGGAATTTCAATATACGAAGGCTGTTTATCAGTCTGCTTCACATGTTATTTTGGAGGCAGGTAGCGGTTTTGAGCACGCCTTCTTTCATGAATTGGGAATTTTGTTCATTATTTTCAGTGCTTCGGCCTTTGTTATTCAGTTAATTATTGGAAGTAGGCTTGTTTATTCTCTTGGAGTTTTTGGAAGTATGCTTATACATCCGATTCTTACGATTTTGAGTCTTTTCGGGCTTTTATTTTCTTTCAATTTTACGACTGCTGTTTTGATGAGAAATAATTTTACCGTTACGAATGTGCTTTATGCGAGTTCGCTGGAGAGTTCTTATTATGCGATGAAGGAAGATGCGAGAGCGTATCTTCGTGAATTTCTCGAGGGAATTTTACGTCCTGTCGGAGCCATTTTCGGAACATTTTTTTTGATAGTTTTGCAGAATTTCTTTGTTGGTAATTCTTTGATTTTATATATGAATATTGTGATGTTTGCTTTTGCTATTATTTTGTTTTTTGTTGTTTACAGACAGCAAAGACTTTATACGGAGACTGCTTCGGCTCAGTTTGATTCTAACCATGAAAAAGAAAAAATTGATGCTGTAGAAATTCTTGCGCAGAAAGGTCATAATGGAAATATAGGCTTTCTTGTCTCTAAATTGCTTGATTCAACTCAGTCTGTTTTGACTAAGAAAAAAATTATTTTTGCTCTTGGAGAACTTCAAAATATTTCGACTGTCCCCGATCTCGTTAAGTGTTTCGGTGACAAGTGTGAGGCAATTCGAGAGGCGGCTTTGGATGCGCTGTATAGATTTAGAAACAGAAGTGATTTTGCCCTCAATGTCGTGATAGAATATGAGCTTATTTCGGCTCTTGAGAAATTTTATAAATCGGAGAAAAATAGTAATTTGAGGTTTAAAATAATAAATCTTCTCTCAATGCTTAGTAATGTCGAAGCGGCTGATTTTTTACTAAAGATTTTGAAAACATCTAAGGGGAATTTTAAGGCCGGAGTGCTCTATTCTCTTGGAAATATCAAGGATTCGGCAATCTGCAAGTTTGTAGTCCCTTATTTGAAGTCCGCTGATTTACGGCAAAAAATATCTGCCGCAATTGCGATCGGAAGATTTAGGGAATTTTATGACGAATCGAAATATATTATTGATACATTTCTTCATTCTCAAAAAAATTCCGAAATTGCGCTTGGGATTTATGCAATTGGTGAGTTAAATATTAGAAGTAGAAAAAAGTTTTGCGTAAAATATCTTGATTCAAAAAATTCAGATTTAAAATTATCTGCCGCGATTGCTTTGGCGAAAATGGGGGAAGATATTTCGATTCCTGTGGTTGTTGAGGCTCTTACGTCTCGCAATAAATCCCTTTCTTCTGCGGCGAAAAGAAATCTTGGAAATATTGATGTGCGCATTTCCAAAAATATTGATAAAATTGTGACGCACATAAACTTTAACAAAAAATAATATGCAAAAACATTTATCTTTATCGGTTGAAAAAATTGGAGAGACTGGAGATGTCTTGGTTAAATTTAATGGTGAATTCGATAAGGCTGGACATGATGAAATAAAGGAAGAACTTGGAAAGGTTGTAGATGATTTTAAAGGTATGACTCTTGTTTTTGACCTAACTGATTTGAAATTCATCAATAGTGAAGGTATCGGATATTTTATGGAAATTCGTACACATCTTGTCACTGATGGCAAAAAGCTCGTACTTGTTGCGGCAAATGCTCACGTTGCGGATGTATTTAATGCGATTGGAATAATGGAAATCATGCCTATATTTAACACTTTGAGTGATTATATAAATAAAAAATAATGAAGTTTATCGATAAGAGTATAACTAGGAAATTTATTTTTAACCTCGTAATTTTGGGGCTTGTGGTCGCTGGAATTGCAGGATATTTTTTGTTTTTCAAGGACATGAAAACTGTTTCTTTGACTCTTGTGCTTGTTGGAGTTGTTGTGATTTTGGTCTTGGTTGGAGTTTTTGTTTATTTGAATATTTCAAAACCTTTGAGTTCTGTTCTTTTTCAAGTACAGGCTTTACTTACGGGGAAACCTTATAAGAAAATTTATACTGACAGGCTTGACGAAATCGGGGTGCTTGCGTATTTTTTTAATCAAGTTACGAAAGGATTCAAGGAAGTTAGTGGTGATTTGAAAGATCGTGAAAGAATGATTGATGAGCTTGATTTGGCGGCACAGCTTCAACGGGATATTTTGCCTTTGGAAAGCCCTTTTGTAGATGGTCTTCAGGTTGTTGTTAAAAATAAACCGGCAACTGAAGTTGGTGGGGATAATTTTGATATATATACTGCGAAAGATAAAACTTATATTTATCTTGGAGATGTTACGGGGCATGGTGTTGCGGCGGGATTGATGATGACGATGGTTAATTCGCTTGCGACCGTTTTTGCGGATAGTTGTAATAATGCTTATGAAATAATGGTTAATGTGAATAAGTATATAAAAAGTCATATAAAAAAGGCTATGTTTATGACTATGGTTATGCTTTGCTTCGACAATAAAACGAAGAAATTGACGTTTGTCGGTGCGGGGCATGAGCATATTTTGATTTACAGGCATACGACCGGAGTTGTGGAGGCAATTTTGTCAGGTGGAATTGCGCTTGGAATGCTTCCTGATAATTCGAAAGTTATAAAAGAGCGTGAAATTATTCTTGAAGACGGAGATTTTGTTGTTTTGTATAGTGATGGAATTACTGAGGCGAGAAGCTCTACTGAGGAATTATATGGACTTGAAAGATTAAAGACGGCCGTAAAGGAATATGCGAGCCAATATTCGGCTGAGGGGGTGAATTATCATATTGCTAAAGATGTAACTACGTTTATGGGAAGCCATAAACAGGATGATGACATGACGTTGATTGTAATGAAACGTGATTCGAAAAATACCGCTACTGAGGCCGTGAAAGATCACAGTACTACTTGGGCGGGTTAAAATTTATTTATATTTATGAAAGAATACAGAACCAGTGATTTTGATTATGTTTTGCCGAAAAGTTTTATTGCGCAAAATCCAGTAACGCCTAGAGATAGCAGTAAAATGCTTGTTTATGATACGGCGAATGACAAAATCCATCATAAACATTTTCGCGATTTGCCTGATTTTTTGCATGTTGGAGACACGCTTGTTGTGAATAGATCGAGGGTTATTCCTGCGAGAATTCTTTTTGGCGGGCATTTTGGAAAACCGCAAAAGGAAATATTTTTGCTGAAAGAAGAATCTGAAAATATTTTTAATGTTTTGGTTAAACCCGGAAGATTATTCTTGGATGGGAAGAGTTTTATTATTGCACCGGATTTGCATGGCGAGGTTTTGGAAATTTTGGAAGACGGCACACGGAATGTGAAATTTTGGAATCCTATGGCTGAAGACGGTTTTTCGACTGAGGTTTCGGATAGCACGGTTCACGAGTTGCTTGAAAAATATGGTACAGCTCCCCTGCCACCTTACATAAAGGAGAGCACTGCGGATTTTTCGCAGTATCAAACGGTTTATGCAAAAGAAAAAGGAAGCAGAGCGGCGCCGACTGCGGGTCTTCATTTTACTCCTGAGCTTATTTCGAAAATTCGCAAGACCGGTATAGATATGCAGGAAGTTTTGCTTCATGTCGGCAGGGGTACTTTTTTGCCTGTGTCTGCGGAGAAATTGACCGAACACAAAATGCACAGCGAGTTTTTTGTTTTTTCGAAGGAAAATGCGGAGGCTTTAAATATGGCGAAAAGTGATTCTCGAAGAATTATCGCGGTCGGGACCACTTCGGTGAGGGTTTTGGAGTCTGTTTACGACAATGGATTCGCTCCAAAAAGCGGTGAAACCGATATTTTTATTTATCCCGGGAAACATGATTGGAATGTCGTTGACGCCCTTATCACGAATTTTCATTTACCAAAAAGTACTTTGATAATGCTCGTTGCGTCTTTTCTTGAGCATAAAGGGGTGAAAGATCCCGTTGCGAAGATTTTGTCTTTGTATGAAGTTGCAAAGGAAAATGATTATAGGTTTTTCAGCTTTGGAGATGCGATGTATATATTTTAGAGTTGAATTTTATCGTTTGACATATTGCTTCGTTGTAGTTGGCTTCATTGAACGGAATGGGTTTTTGAGGTATACTATATTGATTTAGTAATTAGATTAAATGAATCGTTTAGTGAAAATATTGGTAGGTTTTGTGGGGATCGCTATGTTCGGTTCTTTTGTTGCATTTGCGAATTCTTCTATTTCAGCTACAAAATCGATGGTTCTTCCGGAATCACAGACTGTAAAAATAAATAAAGAAACTGCGAAGATTACTGTTTTACTTGCTGATGAAAGTGGAAATCCTGTGAGTGGTCACGATGTGAGATTGATTTCAAGTTCAAATGATGACCTCATTGTCCCCTTCTTTGGAACGAGTGTTTCCGGTAAAAATGGTGAAGTTGTTTTTGAGGCTACGTCCACGAAAAATGGACTTGTGACTTATGTCGCTTTTGATTTGACGGCGAACAGTGTGCTCGATGCAAAATCAAAAGTTGTATATTTCGACAACGGAAATTATCTTTTTGGAAATAATAATGTCGGAAATTCATCCGGTCCTGTTTCGGCGTTAAAATTTGATAACGTGCCAAGTACCGTGCCTGCAGGAGATAGCACTACATTCACTCTGACCGCAACAGATAGCCAAGGGCAGACCGTTACCAATTATCAAGGGACTGTTAAATTTTCAATAAATGGTACGAATGCTTTTTATGCTTCGCTTCCAAATGATTATACTTTCATGACAGACGATGTTGGAGCACATGCTTTTTCGCTTGCATCTGCGTTTAAACAGGCAGGTGCGTATAACGTTGAGGCAAGAGATGTGGATTCGCCTTTGGTCTATGGAGAATATACTTTTATTGTTGTTCCTAAAACCGGAAATCAAGGAACAACTCAGGTGGTTGGATCCACTTCTTCGATCTCTATTACAAATCCGGTCGCAGGAACGTACAGTAATCCTATTCAGGTTGTAAGCGGAAATGCGAAACCGGGGGAAAAATTGAAGGTGTTTGATAATGATATTGCTCTTGGTTCAGCAGATGCCGATACTTTTGGGGCATTTACTTATACCACGAGTAAACTTTCGGATGGAGCCCATGTCATATATGTGGCTTCTGTCGATGATGTCGGAGCTGTTTTAGAAAAGAGTAAAACGGTGGCTTTCACTATTGGAAGTGGTACGCCTGAAGTTTCCGGGATTACTATTTTGCCCTCAAATGCGGTTCTTCCAAATACAAAAATAAATGTACGATTCACCCCAAAAGATTTGCTTTCTAAGGCTACACTTTCTTTTAATGGAAATCTTTACGACATGTCGGATAGCGGGAAGGGTTATTATGAGGCTTCGTTTAATGCTCCTGCGGACAATGGGGATTATCCTCTAACCTTTGTGGTTTTGGATCAGCTCGGAAGCGAATCTTTGATTGATGGTAAGAGTAGTCTTAAGGTTTCGGCAACAGGTTCGGGTGATTTTGAGAATTTACCCGATAAAGGTTTGATTGGTGATGTTGATGGTCTTACGGCAAAAGCATATGATCGCAAAGTAACTTTGAATTGGGAGAAGCCTACCGTGAATGCTGATTCTGTGAAAAATTATCGAGTGTATTATGGAATTTCTCCAACTAAATTGACTGAAGCTATTGATACTTATACGAATTCAACAACTTGGTATATTGCGAATTTAAAAAATGATACTCAGTATTATTTTGCTATCATTGCTGTTGATGCGAAAGGGGCTACGAGCAGTCATTTTAGTAATATAGTTTCTTCAACGCCAAATCCATCAGTTTTAAGTGTTCCTTCTCCTGATGTACAGCAAGGTCTTGCAGGAAGTGAGGCTGTAAATGAATTGCCAAAAGATCCTTCTCAGGCTGGTCCGGAGATGCTTTGGATGGTTGTGCTGTCAGCTTTTGGAGGTGCGTTCTATTTGAAATCTTCAAAGTTGTTTAAGTAGATTTATGAGGAAAGAGTAAGATATGCTTTATCTGGCTCGCTTTCTTTTGTTCTATTTTCAATGCTTTTCCTAACAGAACAGAATCGCCAGATAAAGCATATCTTACTCTTTCCCTACTCAATCACTACTTAAAAACCACGTTTTCTGATACAACAGAATCGCTAGATATAAGATGATTTACTCTTTTTATGACTCAATGCTTACTTAAATAACTTTGATTGTTTGGAGGGGCGTTCTCTGATAGTATTATTTTCGTGGTTATATATTATTTTTCACAAGCTGTTATTGTTTTTGGGAATTTGATGACTTATGCTATCATCGGACGAATTCTTTTTTCGTGGTTTTCGATGGGAAGTGGCGGGAGATCTACGAATAGATTTGCGCTGATTTTGAATGATGTCACTGATCCGGTCATGAATCTTGCTAAAAAGATTCCGCATACTGTGGGAATGCTTGATCTTTCTCCTATGATTGCGATTATAGGGATTGATTTAATAGTGAGGCTTGCTATATTTTTGTTAGGTAAAATTCCTTACTAAGGTAGTTTATGAAAATTCACGATACGAAGACTGGAGAATTGGTCGAATTTGAGCCCATAAATGACGGAAAGGTCGGAATGTATGTGTGTGGACCGACTGTTTATGATTTTGGGCATTTGGGGCACGGCAGAAGCGCTGTGTGCTTCGATGTGATTCGGAGGTATTTTATTTATAAGGGGTATGATGTGAAATTTGTGTCGAATTATACTGATATTGATGACAAAATGATAAATCGTGCGAAGGAAAAAGGTATTAGTGTCGAGCAGTTGGCGAATGAGATTATTCCGGAATATGTTCGTGATTATACAGCGCTTGGAGTTATGCCTTCGGATATTTCGCCAAAAGCGACGGACAAAGACAATATTGCGGAAATGATTGATATTATTGAGAGGCTTGAGAAGAAAGGACATATCTACGTTTTGGATGACGGTGTTTATTTTGATGTAAAAACTTATAAGGAATATTGCGAATTTAGTGGACAGAAGCTTGAGGATTTGAAAGTCGGGGCGAGAGTTGACGTGAAAGAAGGCAAAAGAAATCCTTATGATTTTGTGCTTTGGAAGTTCAAAAAAGAAGGAGAACCGGCTTGGCCAAGCCGGTGGGGAGAAGGTCGTCCCGGTTGGCATATCGAATGTAGCGCTATGAGTTTTCTTCATTTGGGTGAAAAATTTGATATTCATGGAGGTGGGCTTGATCTAGTTTTTCCGCATCATGAATGTGAAGTCGCGCAATCGCTTTGTGCGTTTGGACCGGATTCGTTTGCAAAATATTGGATGCATAACGGATTTATAAATATCGACAATGAAAAAATGAGCAAAAGTTTGGGGAATTTTTTTACTTTGAGAAATGTTTTTGAAAGATATGATCCGAAAATCGTGAGATTTATGTTTTTGCAAACGCATTATAGAAATCCGATAAATTTCAGTTTTGATTTGTTGGAACAGTCAAAGGCGGGACTCGAAAGGTTGAGAAATTTTGCGAGAAATTTGAAAGTTGGATATGAAAGCTTGTCGAAGGATGTCTATGAAGTTGGGGCTGTAAAGCTGACTGTTGACGCCAAGCATATGCAAAAAGGATTTGAGGAATTTATGGACAATGATTTTGATTTATCCGGTGCGCTTGGTGTGGTTTTTGATCTGGTTAAATCTGTGAATGGTTTACGGGATGCCAAAAAACTTACTCAAGAAGACGTAGATGAGGCTGAAAAATTTTTGAAAAATGTTGATGAAGTTTTGGATGTGATATTTGAAGAAGAGGAAGATTTAGATGGTGATGTAAAGGCTTTGATTGAAAAACGAGAAGAAGCGAGAAAATCAAAAGACTTCGCGATGTCTGATAAAATTCGTGATGAGCTCAAGGCAAAAGGAATCGAGCTTGAGGATACGGCAGGTGGGACTATTTGGAAGAGGGTTTAATAATGTCTACTTGTTTTTTGAAAGCTTGTAGATTGCAAGGATTTCTTTTGCCGCCTTTTCGGATTTACCAGATTTTATTTGATCAACAACATGTGTGACCAAATGGTTCTGCAGAATCAAGTCCTCAACTCCGGAAAGAGCTTGCTTAACGGCTAGGGACTGCGTAATTATATCTATGCAGTATTTTTCCTCTTTTACCATGCGTTGTAGTCCCCTGATTTGGCCTTCTATAATTTTCAGACGACGTTCGGCTTTGCTTTTTATATCTTTTTTCATAAATTCGCGGTTAGAATACCCCCTAGGGGTGTTAATTGTCAATAATAAACTTATTGTGCTGGATGTCGTGGAATTGCCCTGTACCTTGAAGTAATCATTTCATTTCTGTTTCTTCCATCTTGCCAGTCAATATTTCTGAACCATACAATCTCATTTATGGATGGTTGATAATCTTTTTCCTTTGGAATGTTATGACTAAGGTATGGGTCTTGTAAAGTAGAAATTCTGCCGTCAGATGTCCCGTAGATTTTTACGTATGCATCATCGCCTTCAACATATGATTGAATAAAAATGAAGGATGGGGTGTCGTTTGTGAAAATTAAATCCGGTCCTGTGCTAAAAACTGTAGCATCCAAGCCCTCTCCGAATTTTTTGTAATAAGTGACGTATAGGCTATGAGGTTGACGTTCAGCGATCTGTAATCCTGCAAGGAGTGCAGATCGCTAGACCGTAGTCGAGACTTGACATAATCCGCCTCCAAGAGTTTGAATCAAATCTTTCCAGTTATTACCGAGATTCCTAAACTTTCGTATGTTGTTTTTACCTCTACTTCACCAATTTTGAGAGAGATTTCCCTGTTTTGTTTTTCAGGTTTTTCTAAATTTTGCTGAGAATTTGCTCCCATTACGGTCAAGATAATGACAACAGCAACCGTTGCGCCAAAGATGTATTTTTTCATTTTTGTTTTTTTGATACCCCTTAGGGGTATCACTTAAGTATAATAACATATTTTTCCGTTATCGTAAGGTTTGCGAGTTGATTATTTTTTTGGGATGCTTGACATTACGTACCCCCTAGGGGTATTTTGGTGTCATGAATTATGCTATTAAAAAGAAAGTAATTCGTAGGCTTAAAATTATTGAAGGGCAAGTCCGGGGGCTGCGGAATATGGTTGAGAGGGAAGATTATTGTATCGATATTATCAATCAGTCGCTTGCGGCAAAAAGTGCTTTGTCCGTAGTGGAAGATTTGATGCTTGAAAATCATCTTTCTTGCCATGTTGTCGAACAAATAAAGTCCGGTAATGTTGCAAAGGCCACTAAAGAAATTTTGAACGTCTACAAGCTTTCAAAAAATAAATAATTTATAATTTCACGTATATGTCTAAGAAAATACTTTTCATTGTTGGTGCAATTGTATTGCTTGTTGTAGGTGTAGTTGTATTTAGTAATGCAAAGACTAAAGAAAATAGATTACGATTGTCGGCTCTTACGCAGGACGTTAAGGCTGTCGTTGTTGCTGATTCTACCTGTGGATGCTGTAAGCTCTATGCTAAATATCTTGAGCAACAGGGGTTTGATGTAGATTTACAGGAAAAATCTCAGGCTGAGGTGGATGCTTATAAAAAAACTAATAATATTCCTGATTCTTTGAAAAGTTGTCATACGACTCGCATAGGAAAATATGTTATCGAAGGCCATATTCCTATGGAAGGAATTTCAAAATTGCTTGAAGAAAAACCTGATGCGCTCGGCATTGGTATGCCTGGAATGCCTTCCAGTTCTCCTGGAATGCCTGGGCCTAAAAATATGCCTTTTATCATGAATCTTATTACTAATGACGGGCAGAAAGGTGATTTATTCTTAAAAATCTAAATAATTATGTTGAAAAAATTCTCTGCATTGTTTGCTACGGCCTTTGGAATTAATATTTTGTTTTCGAAAGTCGCACTTGCTCATTGTCCGCTTTGTACAATTGGGGCTGGAGCGGTTGCTGTTGGAGCGATGTGGCTGGGAGTAAGTTCTTTTTCTGTGGCTATTTTTATTGGAGCCTTTGCTATGGCAATTGGTTTGTGGATTGGGAAGTTGATAAAAAAACAGTATGTTCCGCATCAAACTTTGATAATCGGGCTGATATCTTTTGTTACAACTGTTTTTCCGCTTGAGCCTTTATTCTACGATAATACTGCGGTTTTTATCTCTCTGACAGGAGATTATGGAACTTGGTTGAATACGACTTATGTGATTGATAAATTTTTGATTGGAAGCGTTATCGGGGCGCTTATTCTCATTTTTAGTCCTAGAATCAGTAGATCTATTTCCAAGGCAAGAAAAAATAAAATGATTCATTATCAAGGAATGATTGTTACTTTTTCGACTCTCTTATTGGTAGCTTTATTTTATGAAATATTTTTGAGATGAATGATTCTGTTTTTTTAATTTTTGGGTCAATTACTATATTATTTCTTTTGTTCATTATTTTTAGAGCATTTTTGAAGATAAGAGTTTGCGCTTTGTGTGCGAGTGTTGGTTTGACCTGGGTTGCATTATTGACTTTATATCGTCTAAATCTTTTCAACAATCCCCTACTTATAGCTTTATTGATTGGAAATAGCGTTGTCGGTTTGTATTATTTGGTTGAGAAAAAAATCTCTGAGAAATTTCATGTTTTCAGATTGCCCTTTTTCTTGACTCTACTTTTGGTTGGATATTCTTTGATTGGAATTTTTGATTTTGCTGAGATTGCTTCGAGTATTGTTCTTGTTTTGGGGTTATGGGGCGTGTTTGGACTTATGTATTTCTATAGGAATAATTCGCGTTTCAAGTCATCTGTTTCGCATATAATAGATTGTTGTAAAAATTGGTAATTTAAAATTTAACCATATTTATTTATGAAAAAGAAATCTAAAAAATTCTGGAAAAAATATAGTAGACCGTTTTCTGTTGCTTTATTGGTTGTTTCTATTTTGACTTTTAATTTGTTATTTAGGGTGGAAATTTTTCTACGTTGGAATGTTTCTACTACTGAGAATACTTTTGAAAATAAAACGGCAAATTTGAAAAAGAATCTTTTTCCTGATGGAGGCAAAGAATTACCTGTAAAATGGGGAGATCTCGGCCAAAAATTGGTCGCAGATGGTGTGATCGATCAAGATCTTTTTGAGTCTATTTACGTCGAAAGAGGAGGGATGAATGAATATGAAAAAAATCTAATGTATGGTGCTGAGAACAATAATCTAAAAATTACGGCCGAAAATGCGGGGTTTTTATTGAATGTCTTTTGGGGATTGGGCCTTTCGAATAAAAACCCCATACTTGAGAAGGGGCCGATGCAAGATGTGCAATATGGAGGCGCAGGAAGTTTTGCTTCGACCGGTGGTTGGACTTTGGGGGTTGGAGATGCGATGAATCACTATAGTATGCATAATTTTATTCCTTTGACTGACGAACAGCAGATTTTGGTTGAGGCGGTCTCTCAAAATATTTATAGACCTTGCTGTGGCAATTCTACGTATTTTCCTGATTGCAATCATGGAATGGCAATGCTCGGGTTTTTGGAGTTAATGGCGTCACAAAATGCTACTGAGAAGGAAATGTACGATGCGGCTTTAGCCTTAAATTCCTATTGGTTCCCGAGTAACTATCTGACTATTGCGAGTTATTTTGAAAAAGAAGGTGTGTCTTGGGGGGATGTTTCTCCGGTTGACGTTTTGGGGTTCAATTATTCAAGCTCTGTAGGCTTCAGGCAAGTTCTTTCTCAGGTTAATCCAGTACAGACGCAAGGTGGCTCAGGATGCTCGGTTTAGTGGGCTTGTATATTGTTTACTGACTGAAAATGACAAAAAGCGGAGGATAAATTGATTTAAAAGTGGTTTATTTTGTTGTTCCGTGTTGACGAAGGCGAGGTATTGACTTATAATTATACATTAAGTTTAGTTTTTATTTAATCTTAATTAAATGTCTCAGACTGATCTTGTGCAGGAAGATGTAACCGTTTCAACTTTGAACCCTGAAAATGTTGACCAAAGGTTGTTTGCTGAGATTTTTGATGGTATTGGTCGAGGAATCGAGGAGTTGAAAGCTAATTCACTGGTTCGACTTAATTCTGAAAATCTAAAGAAGTTGAGCGAATTAGATAAGGTTTATTTTCTTTTAGCTCCTGAATTGGCCAAGTATTTGGAGGAGAATCCCGAGGCTATTTCTGCAAATAATGATGTGATTAAAAATTGCTTTTCGCGTTTGGGCGAAAAATTTCCTTGGAGAAGTGAATTACAAGATTTAGGGGATTTCCATGAATTTGGTATTCTTTCTGAAAATGATGTTTTTTTAGGAAATTTTCATCTAGTGCCTTATTGGGCGTCTGGGGGGGAAAGTTATACGGCTATTGATTTAGTTGTGTATTTGCACGAGGGGCAGGTCAAAACTAAGCCGATGGCTAAAAAGGCTATTACCGTTGGGAGTGCTGATCTTGTTGTAAAATCTCATCTTTCTCGGTTAGCGGATTTGGAGCAAAGAGGTATTAAGATTGCTAAAAATTATGGCGAAAGAGGTGCAGTGATTTTTCAGGACTTGTATCATGATTCCATGCGGCAGGTTATTGAGGCGATAAAGGTCGATCCTATTGCAAATAAAGGTTTGTTAGATGGATTAGTGCGTATAGCTTATGTTTTAGATAGTAGCGGCTATGATACTATGAAATTTTTAGATGACATGATTTTTGATGGGCAAAATTTTAGATATGTTGATGGTGGACATGATTTGGGAGATAGGCGTGATAAGTCAATTCCTCTAAGTCCATTTCTACGCAGTGTTATTAAGGAATTTCCAGCTCTAAGCTATCTTACCCAAAAGTTTCCAGATGCGGAAGCTTTGATTAGAGAGTCTTATGGTCAACTTTCTGAATCTGAAGTGGATTCGACTGTGGAGGATGTTGCTTATAAAGTTTCTTCTTCTTCTCTGTAGTTGTATTTTAATTTGGTATGCGTTTCTTGGCTGCTATGTTTATACTGTGTTTGTTGTATCTTTTTCGTATTTCGCTGGATAGTTTTGGGTCGTCTCCAAACTTTTGTAGTAAGTCTGCAAGACCTGTGCTTATTTTATTTTCAGATGCGGATTCGATGTTCACACTACTGCTTCCGAAGTATATCCATCGTTTGCCATTGTAAAGAAAATTCTCAACGATATTTCTTGATTTTATTCCTTCTGCATCCATTAATGCTGCGGCATAAATTAATCCGTCGAGAATGTCGCATCTTTTTCTGACGTCGAAATCAGAATTATTTGCTACACTTAGTACTGTAGCATTACTTGATGGTACATATTCTCTTAATAGCGCTGGTGCTCCTTCGTTGTCCGTTGTTGTGCCATACATTTTAGGAGTCCCTGTCTTTAGTCTTGATAAGTGTCGTGTCGGATTTGCTCTTCTTAGTAGTTTTTCAAATGATTTTGTGCGATTTACTTCTCCTTCAGCTAAAGCTTTATTTATGCCTCCTTCCGTCGTCTCTTCATTGTCAAATGATTTTACTAGAAATCTTCTGTGGATTTGTTTACCTTTTTTGTCTATAAGTGAAACAATATATGCTGTGAATGAAGATCCTATGTAACTGATTTTTTGTTTTGGAATGAATTTTTCTATTGCAAGGAATACTTCTCCGTCTTCCAATATGCCGTTTGCTCTTATTGTTTCCTCTGACATAAATTTGTCCCCTGTTTCGTGAATTTCTAGCATTTTATCTACCTTTTTACTCATCCATCCTGCTTCGTATTTGATTGCTTCAACTTTTTTCTCCGGTGTGTCTTCGTTGCTACCGTGGCCGACATTTCCTCTTATGTCCCAACCATATCTTCCACGAATTGTTTGCCCTGTTGTGTCCTTATCCGGCATTGTAGGTCCAAGTTGTCTTCTCCATTCATCTACGGCTCCTCCTTGCTCTGAATAAAGAAGTACCATTGTTGTGGCGCCACTTGTCATATATTTTTCGAAACGAGCCCATGCGGTCGTTTTTCCGTTTGTTTCAGCATCCGGCTTTGCGCTTAACATATCGTAAATACTCGCATAGAAATATTTGACATCACTCGGGGTCATATGTGTAGGCAACGCAAAAAGAACTCTTAATGGAGGTAAAATTTCTTCACGTATGATTTTGCTTGCTATTGTGCTGTCACTTGATTCACTTTTTCCTTTATGAACTTGTGGTTTAATTAAAGCGACTGTGATTTTTTCTGCTTCTATTAATTCTTGTAGTTTTGGATTTTTTAAAAGCTGAGATACGAGTCTGACTCTTTCTTTTTCTCTTTCGTGCAGTTGCACTGCATTACATTCAGGGTCTGTTGTTAATCCTTCCTCTTTTGCAAAATCGTCAGGCCGTACATCACAAAGTCTTGCATTTATGTTTTCACGGCAATGATACGGAGTTGAGATAACCGGAGAAAGTGTCAAATCTTCCGGAAAGTCCTTTATGTCTTCTGGTAAAGATTCTTTTGTATACATTGCAAAAATGAGTTATGAATATTCTTATTGCAAGTTGTAATTTTAACCAGAAATATTACTTTTGTCAAGGACTTTTAGTAGTCCATGAATATTGTAGATGTCCCCTGCTCCCATTGTTACGATTATGTCGTATTTGGAGTGGTTTTTGAGGATGAATTTTGCTGTTTTTTCGAGGCCGCCACCATCTGTGGCTTTTTGTTTTTTGCAGGCTTTGTTTATTTCTTCTGCGAGGATTTTTGCGGAGATTTTTTTTATATCTTCGGCTTTGTCGCGGACTTTATAAATATCAGGGATAATTACTTCGTCTACTGCGTGAAATGAGTTTGAGAAACCTTTTAAGAGTTCTATTGTGCGATTGTGTTGATGTGGCTGGAATACACAAAGGATTTTTGAGTGAGGATTGTCTTCGCGAATTGCGGCGAGGGTTAGCGTGATTTCTGTTGGATGATGGCCGTAATCGTCGATGATTCTTGTTTTGCCTATGAATGGTTTTTCTTCGAGCCTGCGCCAAGTTCCTTTGAATTTTTTTATTGAAGACTCTATGTCTTTTGAGGAAATTTTTAGCAAATCCCCTAATATTGCCGCCATTGAGGCATTTAGCTTGTTGAAGGCTCCGACAACGTGTGGAGTAATTTTTGTTGTGGTGTTTTTTCCGTGCAAAATATTATTTTCCCTGTCGAAGAAAAAGTTAGCGATCTTGTTTCTTTCGCTTAAGGCAATCACTTTATTTTGATTTCCCGACACGTTTTCCGCCTTATTAGTTGCATCAACTGAATTTTTGTCATCACTATTTATTATTACAATCCCGCCTTTTTTTAGTTTTTCTGACATTTGAGTGAATGCACTTTTGTAGTCTTTTAAATCTTTGTAATAATCCAAATGATCAGCTTCTATGTTTGTTATTATGAGAATATTTGGATGAATATTCAAGAAAGATCTTTTGTATTCGCAGGCTTCTATAACCAGATATTTGGACTTCCCCACTCTGAAATTTTGATTACCAAATTCGCGTATTTTTGTGCCGATTACTACTGTCGGATCGAGTCCTGCGTTCTTGAGTAAAAGTGCGGTCATGGCTGTAGTTGTGGATTTTCCATGTGCTCCAGCAACAGCAATTGTAAAATATTCTTTTGAAAGTTCTCCTAATGCTTGTGGATATGTGATAGTTTCGATCCCTAGTTTTTCGGCTTGCAGAAGCTCCGGATTGTCTTTTGGTATTGCCGGAGAATAGACCACTAGAGTCGTATCTTTTGTGATATTTTTAGCATCATGACCTATCGAAACTTTTATCCCGCTCTTTTTTAATACAGTGGTAATTTCACTCGCCTCCATGTCTGAACCGCTCACTGTGAAGCCTTTTTTCTTCATGATATGAGCGATGGCAGAGGTGCCGATTCCGCCAATTCCTATAAAATGTATATCTTTCTTTTTCAGCATTTGAGTAAATGTTTTACTTATGATAGAGTTTTTTCGCCTAAAAATGCAATATGTCTTCACGTTTTTCTCATACATCCAGCCTTACAAGAGCTATTATAATTGTTGAATTTTTGCTTGTCTCTTACTTGATTTATTCTCTTACGAAGAATGTTTACAATAGTTATAAGATAGATAGCTATATTGATACTTTTCGTGCAGAAAATGAGCGGATTGCCCAAGAAAATGCGAAAAAAAATGATGATTATCTTTATTTTACATCTGAGGAGTATATCGATAAAATCGCGAAACAAAGCCTTGGATTGGTTAATCCCGGTGAGGAAGTTATTGTGCTTTCGGAGGATGTTTTGAGTAAGAACGAAGATCTCTTGGAGGGTGGAACTGGTGATTTTGCTAAAGATGCAGGACTTTCAAATGCACAAAAATGGTGGAAGTTCTTCTTTGGTGGTTGAAGCGACTTTCGTTTGACTTTAGCGATGAATTGCCGTATTTTTTCATGGCTAAAATGTTCTTTAATGGCGCGGGGTAGAGCAGTGGCAGCTCGTCGGGCTCATAACCCGGAGGTCGGAAGTTCGAATCTTCCCCCCGCAACCAAAATTGCTTTTTCGTTTAATTCAAACCTGTCAGGGTAGCTCAGCTGGTTAGAGCGTCGGATTCATAACCCGGAGGTCGGGAGTTCAAGTCTCCCCCTTGACACCAATAGAAAACCTTTTAGAAAGGTTTTCTTCCTTTCTAAAACATTCGAGACCCAACGCAAAAAACTAAAGATTTAATCTTATTCTAATTTGATTAAGGCTTTTCAGGTGGCATTGGAATGTTTGGCGGAGTTGAGCTTTGTGACGGCGGTCCTGCCAATATTTGTGCCATTGCGTTGCCTTCAGGAGGTGCTGAGAGGTTTGGTTGGCCCGGTATTTTGCTTACGTCGACGGGGTCTGAATTAAGGTCGATTCCTATTCTTGTCTCAATTTCTTCTTCTACGAATTGTCTCTTTCTTCCGTGTTTTAATCTCGCAAATTCCCAAATTACCTTTCCTAACTTTGGATTTTTGTCTGTAGTATCCCAAATTGTTGAGACTGAGAATGGGCGCGAAGTTGTATTATTTATATTTAATTTGCAGTACATTTTATAATTCGAAATTCCGATAACGTCTTGTTCGGTGAGTGACGGTGCGTATTCTTTTGCCAAATATTCTCCGTCTTCCGCACCGACTTTGAAAGAACAAAGTGTACCGACGTTACCAAAGACCGCGTCTCTGATTTGTGTTGATGTTGTGCCGAATTTGCTTGTTACAAGCTGGTTTATATACTGATGGGCCATTATCAAATCCAAGTGATATTTTCTGGCTTCGGAAAGGATAGAACAGAAGCTATCTGTCGCGAAGTTCTGGAACTCATCCACGTACAGGAAGAAATCTTTACGTTTTTCTTCGGGTATGTCTGTTCTACTCATGGCGGCCATTTGTATTCTGGCGACGATAACCAGTCCGAGAAGCTGAGTATTTAAATCTCCGATTTTACCTTTTGAAAGCTTTACGAAAAGTATCTTTCCGCTGTCCATTATTTCTCTAAAATTGAATGAAGAATTTTTTTGTCCGATTGTGTTTCTCATAATCGAATTTGTGATGAACGGACCGAATTTTGCGCTAAAATACGGGATCATTTCTTGTCTTTCTCTGTCTCCTGTTGCGGCGTATTCATGCTCCCAGAAAGCTTTTACTACTGGGTTTTTGACTTTTGCAACTTTGTATTTTAAGAAGGCGTCATCTGTAAATATTCTTGGAATATCGATAAGGGTGGCTCCTTCTTCTTGGTCTTCCATCAGCGTTAAACATGCATTTCTAAAATAATGCTGAATACGTGGACCGAAGATTTCGTCACCGAAAAGTTTGATAAAAATTTCCGTTGCCTGAGATGACGCAAGATCCATATCTGCGGAAGTTTTTGCTTCCAAAATATTTAGACCCATCGGTCTTTCCGTATCACCTGGATCGAAAATTATCACGTCTTTTGCTCTTTCTTTTGGGACATAATCCATTAAGTCATCGATCAAGTCGCCGTGCGGATCAATCACGCAAATACCTTCTCCATTTTTGATATCTTGTCTTGCCATGTATGATAAAAGCGCAGACTTACCCGATCCGGATTTTCCTATTATATAATGATGACGCGATCTGTCGAGTTTCTGGAATCTTATTTCTTTTTTGCTTCCTCGGTATACGTTATGTCCAATGAGTATTCCTTCCGTAGGCATATCTACCGGAGCCGGTAAAACCTTGTAATCAAGCCATCTGATTGCCGGTGTATAGTTGTATCTTGAATTAGGAAAATGAAAAATAGATGACAGTTCATCTTCTGCGAGTAGGTTCAGATCTTCTCCAAAAAATAGAAATTTTGTGTAAAGAAGTCTGTGTCTAAAATTAAATAGAAATAATTTGTCATTTATAAAATCTATGAAAAATAATCTTTGTGTGTTGAACCAGTTTGAGCTTGGATCTTTGAACATGCTTAAACTTACGACGATATTGTTGCTGATTTCTTCCGCTCTTGATTCTGTTTTTGCCGTGGAAAGAAGTCTTATTACTGCATCGTAGCCGGATTGTCCGGACTTTTCACCGATTCTTTTTGCAGTTTCTTCTTTACTCTGTAGCATACGAACATATCCACCACCTGTGTCCTTTGTTTCTTCTTTGTCCATTTTTTCATATCCCATAAATATTCCTCTAAATACATTTAAAATCGGGCCAAAAATAGGGATGTTCCATCCTTCGTTCGCTTTTCCTTTAAAATATTTTTCACCAAAATCTTCCGCTTTTTTGCTCCAATTGTCATCGCTAGGTCTTACAACCAGTTGAATTACTGCAGTTTCGTCTTCTGTAAGTTTTGAGAAAATATTCGTCATGTCGTTTAACGGATCGTTTTCCAAAACTTTGAATGTTTTGATAGGGAACCAATATTTTTGTTCTTGATAGGCGTAATATCCTTTCATATTATTATTTGGAAGGATTTCTTCGTATCTTTGCGTGATTTCAACTTCAGCATCCGGATAGTACGCTGTGATTTGTTTTTCGAGGATGTCCTGATAGTATCTAGGCGTTGTGACGTAGAAATTTACAACTTTTTGTTTTGCCACGAGCTCAAAAGAAAAAACGTTATTTCTAAACATCTTTGTTCTTACTATGTTTCCAAAATTTAGTCCTTTGGTTTCGTATAGATTTCTGAAAAACTGTGACATTATCGCGACTTTCTCTTTAAAATCTTTTTCTGTGGCTTTTTCTTTGTCTTTTGGTGAATCTTCCCTTGGAAGCGTGATTTTCATGTAAACAAGATTTTTCGAATCCAAATATCTATATGTAAATCGTAGTAGCCAAAGGAATAATTTTACTCCTAAATAAAGCCCCATTGCCCACAAAATTATTCCAAGCGGGTGAGCTTTTATGAATTCCCAGAGGTTTGAGGCGAAACTTTGCATACTTTTGTATTTGTTTTTATCTGAGTATTATAGCAGAAAAAGGGCTTTGGTACAAGGGGGAAGCTCGGGGGGATGAGCTTAAATTTAATTTTGATTTTCTCTTCTCTTTCGTATTAGCAAATTCCATTCTTCTTCTGTTTTTTCTCCTTCTGTTTTTTCTATTTCATATTTCCATGCTTCCAGATCGCTTTTTTCTTCGAATTCTCTTTCTTCTTTTTCCCTTCTTGTTCTATATTTCAATCCTTCTTTGCGAACAGCTTCCTTTATTTTTTTAGGGCCACCTTTCAGTTGTTTGAGATACTGTTTGAATTCTGGCGTAAGTGGAAACGTGTCCGATTCAAATATGATTTCCTCCTCTCCCCATTCGGGTGTATTGATCTCTATTCCCATTTTTCTGAGATAATTTTTAAAATTTTCCTCTTTTTCTTCTTTCAGCTTGAGAATGTTTTTAAGTTTTTTGAGAATCGCTTGCTTCATTTCTTCAGGATTTTGCATTGTTTTTAGATAGTTTTCGTAGGCTTGATCCCACAAAATATCGTGCATTTTTCCGTCTAATTTAATTATGAATTTTTTCTTGCCGTCTATTCTTCTAATCTTTATTCCTGTTGTTTCTTCAAAATACTCTTCGAATTCTTGACTGTTCATTTCTTTCGGGTTTGTCTTTTTTTCTATTTCTATTTCTTCGCTTGGTTCTTCCTTTTTCTCTGCTCTTTTATCTCCACACGTCGCAAAAAATAATGTTCCGGTAGTTGCCGTTGCAATAGTGGCCACTGCCAATATAATCCTCCTAATATTAAAAGTGGTTTGATCTCGTTTGAACATTTCCAGTCTATCGACAGGATTACTTGATATTGGATCTGTGCCAGGTAATCGTTCCAACATAATTGATTTTAACGATGATGATGTACTTGTAACACCTTGGCCGTAAAAAGTCAATCTAAACTTGACGTATTTAAAAATGTAATTCTGATTCTAATTCATCATCTTTATCGTCAGCGTTGTCTTTTATTTTGGAATTAGTACAAAATACGCATTAATTCTAAAATAAAAGACAATTTGTGGAAAAGTTGACATTATTTGTGCTAATTTTACGGCTTCCTATATGTTTTTCTTTTCTGATTCTTCTGGTGAAAATTTCTGGAATGCTTTTTTAAATTCTGGATTATCCATAAATGATTTTGTTAGGCAATTTTATTTAATATGATCCCCTCCAAGTCCTCTATTTTGACTCTCTCTTGCTTCATGGAGTCGCGTTCGCGGATTGTTACGGTTTGGTCGGCGATCGTGTCGTAATCGACTGTGACGCAGAATGGTGTACCAATTTCATCCTGTCTTCTGTAACGTTTTCCGATTGCGCCGGAATCATCATATTCGATGTCAAATTTCTTTTTTAGTGTGTCGAATATTTCTTTTGCGATTCCTGTTAATTCGTCTTTCTTCATCAATGGGAAAATTGCGGCTTTTACAGGTGCGATTTTTGGGTCAAATCTCATTACTGTGCGTTTTTCACCATCAACTTCGTCTTCGTCGTATGCGTCGATCAATGTGATCAATAAAGTTCTATCTGCTCCAAATGAAGGCTCGATCACGTGTGGAATGTATTTTTCATTTGTGAAAGGATCCAAATATGATAGGTCTTTTCCTGAAAATTTTGAATGTTGAGTCAAATCATAATCGCCTCTATAAGCCAATCCCATCAATTCTCCCCATCCGAATGGAAATTTATATTCGATATCAAAAGTCATTGAAGAATAATGCGAAAGTTCGTCTTTTTCGTGTTCTCTAAATCTCAAATTTTCTTTATTTACGCCTAAAGCCAAGTACCATTCCCAACAAGATTTTTTCCATTCATCAAAAATTTTCTTTATTTCTGCTTTTTCTTTTGGTGAAACAAAATACTCGATTTCCATTTGTTCAAATTCACGCGTGCGGTATGTGAAATTTCCAGGAGTTATTTCATTTCTAAATGATTTTCCGATTTGTGCGATTCCAAAAGGAACTTTTGCGCGGCATGTTTGGATTACATTTTTGAAATTTGTAAAAATTCCTTGTGCCGTTTCAGGTCTTAAATAAATCGCAGTTGATGTTTCCTCGACAACTCCTTGGTGAGTTCTGAACATTAAATTAAACGACCTTGGTTCGGTGAAATCCATCTTTCCGCATTTTGGACATTTTAATTTATTCTCTTTTATTATTTCTCCGATTTGTTTAAGAGTTTTTCCTGCGGCGGCTTCTATTCCAAGACTTTCTTCAATAAGTTTGTCTCCACGAATTCTTTCCTTACAATTTTTACAATCCATCAACGGATCTGAAAATGAAGTAACGTGTCCTGATGCTTCCCAAACTTTTGGATTCATCAAAATCGCAGAATCAAGTCCAATCACGTCGTCTCTTTCTCTTACAAAAGTATTCCACCAAAAAGCTTTAATGTTTTGTTTCAGTTGTGCGCCATATGGGCCGTAATCCCAAGTATTTGCGAGTCCTCCATATATGTCTGAGCCCGGAAAAACGAATCCCCTTCTCTTACACAGTGATACTATATCATCTAATTTTTTATCCATTATTTTGTTATTAAAGTTCTCATATAGTTTACAAAGCTGTTGTCAAATTTACAACAACACTTTTTTATTCGAAAAATGGCTCATTTTAGGCGTTTTTATTTTTCTCGACTTGAAAAAGTTTTAATAAAAATTTTACGTGAGATAGTTTAATCACTTCTTAACCCACTTTGTGTATGGATATATTAGATTTTAAAAGTTTCACTTTAGATCTTGTTTCTAGAAAACTTTTTGTTTCCGGAAAATATATTTATTTGAGAAATAAAGAATTTTCTTTGTTGGAATATTTTATAAAAAATATTGGTAAAGTTTTGAGTCGAACAAGAATTCTTGAAGAAGTTTGGGACCGAAATATTCTTTGTCCTACAAATACTGTCGATGTTCACGTGAGTTCTTTAAGGAAAAAAATAAAATCATGTAAAAACGTAGATTTCATCAGGACTGTGCCATGCGTGGGCTATGTGTTTGAAAAAAATTATTAATCAACAACCTATTTTGGCAAATGTTACAACACCTTTTCTTTGCGTAGATTGCAAAGTGTTTTTATAATTCACATAAAGTTTTATCTTTACATAACCCTCCTCCCCTATGGTTAATGGCAATAATGCAAATGTTGTTCAAACGATTCTTGAACTGCCGGATTTAATGAACAACATGCTTCTTTTGTTGTCAGATAAAGAAAAAGTCGTCATCAATAAAAGATTTAGTCTTGGTGGAAATGGCAAACATACTCTTGAAGATATCGGTCAGGAATTTGCTGTCACTAGAGAGCGAGTTAGACAAATCGAAAAAAGTGCTCTAGCAAAAATGAGACGCAATGTTTTTAATTCTACTTTGAGGTATATACATGAATTCGTTGGCGATTGTGTTAATGAAAATGGCGGGATTATGAATGAAGAAAAACTTGTTGAGGCATTGATAGATGTAATGCCTGCGAATTTTGCTGTCGACAAAAGCAGTATTCATCTTGCATTAAATCTTCATGAAAAACTTGAATGTGTCGGTAACACTATTAATTTTCACCCTTATGTAAGGGATAAATCGATTTCAGATTATTCTTTAAAATATGCTTCTGGGCAACTTGTGAATCAAATGTATAGATATGGAAATATTAAAAGTATTGAAAAAGTTCACAATGATTTGAAAGATACTTTTGAAGGAATCAGTTTTGATTTAACAAAAATAAAATCTCTTATCGAAATTGATAAGAGGCTTACTCTTCTTGATAATGAGCTTGTCGGACTTCTTGAGTGGAGACATGTGAATCCTAGAACTCTTCGCGATAAAATTATGTATATTTTGAGGGGTGAGAAAAAACCAATGCATTTTACTGAGATTGCTGACAGAATTTCTTCTGCAAAATTTGATGGTAGAAGTGTGAACATGCAAGCTGTTCATAATGAACTTATAAGACACGATCAATTTGTTTTAATTGGAAGAGGTATTTATGCGCTTAAGGAATGGGGATTTGAAAGCGGGACTGTTGCTGCTGTTATTGAAGCCATTTTGGCTGATAAGAAAGAATTGTCTCAGGACGAGATTATCGAACAAGTTTTGAAACAAAGACAGGTAAAAAGAATTACAATTATGCTTGCGTTGAAGGATGGGGGGAAATTTGAAAGAGTGGGAAGAAAAGTTTATAAACTGCGAAAGTAGATTTTACTAAAAAGGAAGCATCCGGAAATACTTCCGAGAAACGGTGCTTCCTTTTTTTGTATACGTTTGTTGTGAAAACTGAACGCAATCATTTCTCGAAAGCATTTCCGGATGCTTCCATATACAATAAAATCTATTTCACGATAAACTTTATATGACAGTAAAGTTTTCTTTATTCTTTTCGTATTCGATTTCATCCGTGGAGTTGTTTTTCGTGATTAAGTCTACTGTTTCGTTGCGGGATTGGTCGAAGAATTTTGATTTTGCTTCTTCTAACGTTCCTTTTACTTCGCTGTTATTGGGGTCTGTCTGTAAAATTTCTTCGGCTACTTTTATCGCTTCTGAGTATTTATTTATTTTCATCAGTGTCGATAAATAATCTCCTCCTTTGTAAACGAATTCTCCTTTGCTTGCCAGCTGTGATTCATGCTGTCTTCTTCTTGTTTGCTCATCTAATTCTTTTATTCTTTGATTTTTGTCGTCTATCTTTTTTAATTCTTCGACGAAATTGTAAATCACGTCGAATTTTTCTGAGTCTACAAGCTCTTTTTTGTCTTTGATTTTTTTTTCAATAAGTTTATCTCTAAATTCTATTACAAGTTGTTTTGTTACTTCATTGCTGGAATTATTTGTTTCCAAAAAATACAATTCATCGATCATTCTTTCTGGAGATTCTTGTAATATTTTTGTAAGTCTTGCCCTTTGATTTTTTTCAAAATCTTTTTTGTATTCTTCAATTTGTTTTTTGTATTTTTCTTGAGCTTCAAGAAAAAGGTCGTTTAATTTTCCGTTATTTCTGGAGAACTGAAGAAGGGGTTCTAGTTTTTTTAATATTTCCGCATATTTTTTTTCATCCCATAGAGGTTTTAACCCTTCTATTGTTTTTTCCACTATTTTGATATTTTCATCTTCTACGGCTTCTTCTATTTTTGCTTTTAGCTTCACGAATTTTGGTTCTCCGGGAATCTTGTCGAGAACTTTTACGCACATTTCATATGACTGCTTGAATTTCTTTTCAGAAAGAAGCATTAATATGTTTTGCTCTAATTGATCAAAATATGGTGAATCTGACACGTTGTTTTTTTATTTGTTCTTTTTATTATACCATATTCTTAGCCATTTTCGCCAGCTCGGTTTTCTCTTTTGCAAGTCTTTCTTTTTCTTTCTCTATTAATTCTTTTGGAGCGTTTTTTACGAATCCTTGATTTGAAAGTTTTGATTCGATCGAAATTATTATGTTTTGTTTTTTCATCATTTCTTCTTTTATTCTTTTTAACTCTTTTTCCATGTCGATCATGCCTTTTAGCGGCAAATATATTTCCATGTTTCCTTGCATAATCAATTTTGCGCCTTCTATTTTTTTACCTTTTTCTTCTATTTGTAGATTTTCCAATCTTGCCATTCTTTCAATTATTTCGCGTTTTTCTTCAAGAAGTTTTACTTGTTTGCCGGCATAAATTATTGCATTTATTTTTTTTGCTGGTTCAACTTTTAGCTCTGACCTTAAGCTTCTTATTTTTGAAATCATTTCTTTTAACTCTTTCAAATCTTTTGCTTCTTTTTTGAATACTATGCTTTTGTCCTCTAGTGGCCAAGCTTCGGAGATTAACATTGTTTTTTCGCCCATTAATTCCCATAATTTTTCTGTGACAAATGGGATAAATGGATGAAGAAGTTTTAATGCTGTTTTTAAAACGTGTAATAAAACGATAGGATTTTTGTGTTCTCCTTTTGACATTTCAAGAAACCAATCGCAATAATTATTCCAAATAAAATCGTAAATTCTCGTGCCGGCTTCTGAAAAATTGTATTTTTCCATGTCAGAGTTTGTGGCTTTCACAAGCGCATTTAGTTCTGTCAAAATCCATTTGTCGGCTGTTGATTTTGCCATACTTGATGTGAATTTCTTTTTTAAATCTTCTTCAGAAACATTCATCAATGCGAAACGAGAAGCGTTCCATATTTTATTAACGAAATTTCTGTAGCCCGCTATTTTTTCTTCAAAAAGACACATATCATTTCCCGGTGTTCCTCCGATTACGAGACTTAATCTTACCGGATCTGTTCCGTATTTTGCTATCATTTCGAGCGGATCAATTCCATTTCCTGCCGATTTGCTCATCTTTTTTCCGTTTTTGTCACGAATAAGTCCATGTAAATATACTGTTTTAAATGGAATTTCGCCGAGAGTGTACTCTGTCATTATTATCATTCTCGCGATCCAGAAAAATAAAATATCGTAACCTGTTTCTAAGACTGATGTCGGATGAAAATATTTAAAATCTTCTGTTTCCTGCGGCCAACCTAGTGTTGAAAAAGTCCATAGGCCTGAGGAAAACCATGTATCTAAAGTGTCTGGATCTTGAACATAATGATTTTTGTTATCTGGTTTTTCAATCGAACAAATTGCTTCTTTGTCGCCTAATAAGTATCTACTTTTTTCCGGATTTTTCTCGTATTCTTTTTTTGAGTTCTCATCCATTTTGTACCAAACCGGTATTTTGTGTCCGAACCAAATTTGTCTAGAAATACACCAGTCATGAAGATTTTTCATCCAGTTGAAATAGGTCTTATTGAATTTCTCCGGAATTATTTTTATTTCTCCTTCTTTTATGACCTCTATGGATTTTTCTTTGATTGATTTTTTCTTTGCCCCATCCTTGATTACCGGCTTATCTACGTCGATAAACCATTGTTTAGAGATTAATGGTTCGATTGTATATCCGCACCTATAACAAATAGAAAGATTATGAGTGTAGTCTTCGATTTTTTCAATAAGTCCCATTTTTTCTAAGTCTTCAACTATCGCTCTTCTGCATTCTTTTGTCGTCATCCCCGCGTATTTTCCGCAGTTGTCTTTCATTCTTCCTTTTTCGTCAATAACTTCTTTAATCGGCTCTATTCCAACTTTCTTGAAAACTTCTTTGTTTTTTTGTGCCATTTCGAAATCTGCAAAACTGTGGGCAGGCGTTACCTTTACTGCTCCTGATCCGAATTCCATGTCTACTGATTTATCTCCAATTACTACAATGTTGTACTCCCCTAGCGCACTTTTTATTGAGAATACTTGTCCGATCATTTTTTTGTACCTTTTGTCTGCCGGATTTACGGCAACAGCTGTGTCTCCCAGTTTTGTTTCCGGCCTTGTTGTCGCAACAGTGAATGGTCCATATGAAATCCAATATAATTTTTCCCTTGATTCTTTGTAATCAACTTCGTCGTCGGCAAGTGTAGATTCACATCTAGGACACCAGTTCACAATTCTCGAACCTCTGTATATTAATTCATCTTTGTACATTTTTAAGAAAACCGTTTGCACCGCTTTTGTAAGCCCTTCATCAAGAGTGTATCTTTCGCGTGTCCAATCGCAACTTGACCCCATTTTTCTGATTTGATTTCTAATCGTTGATTGAGAATTCTTTACGAATTTATCGACTTCTTTTAAAAATTCTTCACGGCCAAGGTCGTATTTTGTGATTTTTTTCTGTGCCAAAAGTTGCTCAACTTTATTTTGAGTAGCGATTGACGCGTGATCTGTTCCAGGAATCCAAAGTGACGGAATTCCTTTCATTCTATTGTATCTAATCATTATATCTTCAAGTGCAAGCATAACTGCGTGGCCCAAATGAAGAACTCCTGTCGCGTTTGGTGGCGGCATGGAAATAACAAAAGGTTTTTTCTTTTTATCTATTTTTGGTTTGAAAGCACCGGAAGATTCCCATTTTTCGTAAATTTTATCTTCGTACTTTTTGGCTTCGTAGGCTTTTTCGATTTCTATCATAATATTTTTATAAGAACACTTAAAGATTTTAATCATTAGGTGTCTGTATCACAATAGAAGATTTTAGATTTGTGTTGGATGGATCAGTTTATTTCATCAAACGGGATGCTTCTCGCCCTGATTGCTTCTCTTAGTTCTCGTTGGATTTTTGAGGTTATTGTTCCGTGTAAAGATGGTTTTTTTATATGTCTTAGTCTTTGATTTAATCCTAACTTTCTTCCTTGATATGCGTACATTATTCTTTCGTACATTCCATTGTTTGTAATTTTGTGTAAAAAAACACAGATATTTTCGAGGAATGAGAATAAATTTATTTGAGCTTTTAATTCCCCCCTTGTGTCGGGAGTTATTTCCCATGTTGTATCGGTCATTGATTCTCTCAGCTCATCCGATGCTCTGATGAGAAATTTTTCGATTTCCGCTCTTAATTCTTGGGGCCATTCTTGAATTGTTTCCTGAGCTAAAAATTCTGCTTTTTGTGATGTAATTTGTGCAAGTACGGATTTAGCTTCTTTGGATACACCCATTCTTTCCGCTGTTCCAATTAGATCTTGGTTGAAATATTGGTGGTTGTTGGGTTTTGATTCTACCTTATTCATATTTATTCAGTTATTGTCTTTCACGAGGTTTTTTAGTTTAACTATAAAATCGGCCGACTGTCAACCCTAAATTGACATTTTGATTTTATTGAGATATAATGACATGAGTGATTTAACTAAATAAGCCGTGTCAGATAACGCAAAAATAAGACCGCCTGAATCGTATTCTGCTTCTCCGGAAGCTCAATCTTTGGAGAAATCTCCTCAGAAAGATTCTCGTGAGGTGAAAGAAGCTGCTCGTGGGGGGAAGGAAGCCCTTCATGCGATTGAATTCGGTGAATCTGTGGAGTCTGTTGGATCTAATGGAGAAGTTTCAGAGGCTAATTCTTCGAGAAAGGATGCCGGAAGCCAAGGGACTATAAGTGGAATGACCTATTCTCAGGTGAAGGCGGCTTTGCTTAATAATATTCCAGTCGAATCAAAAATGAGAGCACAGATTAAAACTGAAATAGAGAAAGAAATAAAATACTTGCATAAAAAAGCTATGAAAATGGTTAGAAAAAGAGATAATTTCTTTGAACTTAATAATGTGATGAAGAAAATCAGAGAGCTAAAAGAAATTTTGGCGATGTTGGCAAAAGCTGGGTATGAAGCTATGAAAACTCTTTGGTTGCGTTTTGTGCACGGTGTAATGTAGACTTTTTTTGTCTTGATATAGTGTAATAATCTTTATGGCTTTTACTACTGAGCAAAAAAAGATAATTGATGAGATAAAAAAGCTAAAAAAGGCAAAAAATGCCATAGTTTTGGTGCATAATTATCAGAGGCCTGAGATTTATGAAGTCGCGGATTTTATTGGTGATTCCTTAAAGCTCTGCGTAGAGGCACGAAATACTAATGCTGATATTATTGTTTTTTGCGGAGTAAGTTTTATGGCGGAGAGCGCGTATATATTGAATCCCGGAAAAAAAGTGATAATCCCCTTCTACGATGCTGGCTGTGCGATGGCGGATATGTTAAAGCCTTCTGATTTGATTGAATTGAAGAAGAAACATCCGAAAGCGAAAGTTGTAACTTATATAAATTCTTCAGCCGAAATAAAAGCTCTTTCTGATGCGGTTTGTACTTCTTCAAGTGCTGTTGATGTAGTGAAAGGGCTTGAAGGAAGTGAAATTATTTTTGTTCCAGATAAAAATTTGACGGATTATGTCGCGAAACAAGTTTCAGAAAAGAAAATTATTGCTTTTGATGGATATTGTCCTATTCATGACTTCCTTACGCGTGAATCCCTTTATGAAGCCAAAAAAGAATATGGGAATGCAAAAATTATTGCACATCCTGAATCCAAAGATGAAATCTTGGAATGTGCGGATTATATTTCCAGCACTTCTGAAATGATAAACTTAGCTAAAAAAGATCCCGCGAAAGACTTTCTTGTTCTCACTGAGTGCGGAATGGTTGAGAGATTAAAGAAAGAAGTTCCTGACAAGAATTTCCACGGAGTGTGTAATTTCTGTTTTGATATGAAGAAAAATACGATAGAATCTGTCCTTAAGTGCCTTAAGGAAGAGAAATTCGTGATTACAGTTCCGAAAAATGTAACCGAAAAGGCACTAAAAGCGTTTAATAAAATGTTTGAACTTACAAAAAATGGACAGAAAAACGATTAGAGAATACACACATAAAGTCACGAATTTCCTAAGTTTGGAAAATAATGCTTACAAACAGTGGGTTTTTAGATATACGTTTTTGGAGCTTGAGAAAGACCTTTCCGGCCGTGGAGACGTTACGACAAATATTCTTTTTAAAGATTTTTCGAAAGTTAATGCTGTCGTTGTGGCAAAGAGCGATGCGGTTTTAGCAGGAATAGCTGAAATCAAATATTTTCTTGTAGATGCGGATCCGAATTTTAGACCTAGCCTTAAAGGAGGTTTTGAGGTTGATTTTAAATTTCAGGATGGAGATCTCGTACAAGAGGGTGATGTTATTATGGAGATAAAGGCTTATTCTCATGATATTTTGGCGGTGGAGAGGACTGTGCTGAATTTATTAATGAGGATGAGTGGAGTTGCGACTTTTATTCGCGAAGTAGTTGAAAAAGTAAAAGATTATGACGCTTTGGTCTGTCCTACGAGAAAAACTTTATGGGGACTTATTGATAAAAAAGCGGTTTTAGTTGGCGGTGGTGGAACACATAGAATGAATTTGGCTGATGCTATTCTTATAAAAGACACACATCTAGATATCATTGGCAGGGATTTTGATGTTGTTTTTGAAAGGCTTAGTGCGGCAAATGTCGATAGCAGATTTATTGAAATAGAAGTGGAAAATAAAGAAGAGGCGCTAAAGTGCGCTGAGGGTTTTGCGAAATTTTTGGATGGGAGTTCTTCCAAGACTATTGGAGTAATAATGTTGGACAATATGAGTCCTAACGAAATTTCAGATACTATTGCTGCCTTAAAAGTGGCTGGATTATACGAAAATCTTCTTTTTGAGGCTTCTGGCGGGATAGATGAGGACAATGTGGTTGAATATGCTAAAAGCGGCGTGGACATACTTTCGATGGGTTGCCTGACGAACGGGGTTAGGAGTGTTGATATGAGTTTGAAAATTGGGTAAGGACTTACCCCTCTCGTCGTCGCTTCAATGGGGCACACCACCTCTCCACTTAATGGTGGGCGGAGAGGGACTCGAACCCTCATGACTTGCGCCACTAGCTCCTAAGGCTAGCGTGTCTACCAGTTCCACCATCCGCCCATAACTTTTTTCACTTGTAAATACAAGCGCTATCATTTTACTTATAGCCATCTAAATTGCAACAAGAAAAATTGGCCCACATTCAAGGTTAAAACCGACCACTTTCGATAAGTTGTGAATAAATTTGGTTAGGTGTTTTATATTTAAGTGATTTTCTTGGCCTGTTGTTGAGCTTTTCTTGTATTTCATAG
>Ga0210006_1000342_pt1 | contig 37953 bp, 40 predicted proteins | sample CryGey02umfilter_2_FD_185452 | JGI IMG/M metagenome (GOLD analysis project Ga0210006, IMG submission 185452) | Groundwater microbial communities from aquifer in Utah, USA - Crystal Geyser 4/10/14 0.2 um filter (SPAdes) (version 3) | ecosystem: Environmental > Aquatic > Deep subsurface >... | reverse complement strand
GTTGTTACTGCCATACACGGTCAAGCGAATGATTCTTAATCCCTGCATATGCTTCTTTGCTTGATCGATAACTGTTCTCATAAGTTTTTCACCGATCCAATCACCCCGATACTCGGCGGACACAGCCATTCCAAAATTCCCGGTATGCAGTCCACGACGCTTATCGACTAGGTTTCTTTCTATGGAAGAATTTCCAATGATCTTGTCATGGTGCGTTGCAACTATCGGGGTCACATCTCCTTTCTCAAGTTTTTCAATTTGAGCTTGTAAATATTCTTTCTCTTCGATTAAAGGTACTGTTTCTCCGGAAAAACGAATAAAGGTATCCTCTTTTGAGAGTTCGTTAACATATCGAAACAACTCCTCGGCATCATTTTCGTGGATATATCTCAGAATAATGTTCTTTCCCGATTTTGAGATGAAATCTTCAATTTTTGTTCCTGATGTAGGCATATTTACAAAAAATTAGTAATTTTCGAAAAATATATATTGCTTTTTTGAAAAAAGTATGACTATAATTGTCAAATGGCAAAATTCAAATCTCTGCTCCTTTGTCCACCTACCTTTTATGATATCAGATATGAAATAAATCCTTGGATGAGTAAAGATAACCCCATTGATAAAGCAAAAGCCCTTGAACAGTGTGGAACACTCAAATATGCATACGATGCACTTGGAGTAAGGTATGCCGAGATCCCCGCAGAACCCGAGCTTCCCGACCAAGTCTTTACTACAGACACTGGACATATCGAAAAAAATATCTTTATTAAGGCTCAGTTCAAATACAAAGAAAGACGAAAAGAAGTTGCATGCGTAGATCGTTTTCTTGCTGAGAAAGAGTATGCAATCTGTGAATTTCCAGAGGATATTTTTTTTGAAGGCGGTGACTTTGTCAAACTTGAAGATCGATATTTTTTTGGCTGGGGAAAGCGTTCTTCAAAAAATGCAGCCTCGCACCTCAACTCATTTCTTGATACAGAAGTCATATCGATTGAACTTATCGACGACTTTTATTATCATCTTGATACATGTTTTGCGCCTATAAACGAAGATGTGGCTTTGGCAAATTTTGGAGCATTCACTCAAGAAGGTGTGAATACAATCAAAAAACATTTCAAACAGATTATTCAAACTACAGATGAAGATAATAAAATGTTTGCATGTAATATGGTGACTATCGAAGGAAAGGCAATTTTGACCCAAGGGATTTCTGACGAACTAAAAGACCAACTTCGTCCCCACGTGGATCTGATTTCAACAGTTCCCATGAGCGAATATATCAAAGGTGGAGGAAGCGTACACTGTGTAAGTCTGGAGTTATTTGATTAATAAGTTTGAAATTTGATATTTGAATTTTGACATTTTTTATGTTGTATACTATAATTATTCATGGAAATACACGATACTCTTCAAAAACTTCCTGAACTTCATGCACACATCGGTTCTTCTATTGCACCACACGTTTACTGGCATATCGCAAACTCCGAAGGATACAAACTCCCAAAAAGAGATTATCACGAATTTGTAGACCATATTGTGCTTTCGCCAGATCGAAAAATGACTTTGAAAGAATACCTTGACACGATCTATCACCCTATTCTTGACAAGCTTTCAGCAGGAGCACTCGCTCTTGAAAAAGGAGTGTATGAGACTTTCAGCGGAGCGTATCGATCAAATCACATCACGCTTTATGAACTTCGAGGAAACCCAATGAAGCACAACCGTGAAGGAGAAGTAGATCTTGATCATGCCATTATGGCCATGCTTCGAGGTATGGAACGAGCGCTTCTTGAATACCCCAAACTTCGTGCAGGAATCATTTTTTGTCTGGATCGACAATTTACGTTTACACAAAACCAAATCATTGTAGAAAAAGCGATCAAGTATCGAAATCGAGGTATTGTCGGAATAGATTTCTCAAATTACAACAAGACTGGATTTCATTTCAAAGACTATATTGGACTTGTGCAAAGAGCAAGGGACAATGGCCTCAAAATTACGGCACATTCGGGAGAGACCGATGACACAAACGACATGTGGGAATGTATTGATACGATAAATCCTGACCGTATCGGACACGGCATCAAGGCAGCATACGACACAAAGCTCATGCATGAGCTTGCCACTAGAAAAATAACTCTTGAAGTTTGCCCCTTAAGCAATCTCATGACAAAAGCAGTGAAAGATGATGCTGAAATGACAAAAGTGCTCCAACTTCTTTTTGAGAATAATGTTCAATTCTCTATAAATACCGATTGGCCAGAAACCATAAAAGATGGACATCTTCGGGAGCAATATACGTATATACTCGATCGAAAAATGCTTTCACCAAAACAAATTGAACAAATCATACATTGGGGGTTTGATGCGACATTTATCCCTATGAAAGAAAAAGAAAGTAATTTATATTTATAATATTACCATTGTCATCCTGAACTCGATTCAGGATCCAGTTAGTTATTACTGGATTCCGGATCAAGTCCGGAATGACAAAAGAAAAAACTATGAATCAATCAAATAAAATTATCGCCCAAGGAATCACCTATGACGATGTTCTTCTCATTCCTGGATATAGCAGCTTCAAACGGCAAGAAATCACTCTAAAATCCAACCTCACAAAATCAATTGTTTTGGAGTCACCCTTTGTATCTGCACCAATGGACACCGTGACAGAATCAGAGCTTGCAATAGCTATCGCACGTGAGGGAGGGATCGGTATCATCCATCGGAATCTCACAATTCAAGAACAAGCAGATAATGTTGATAAAGTGAAAAAGGCTAATCTTCTTGTTGGGGCGGCAGTCGGAGCAAGTCAAGGCTCGATCGACCGAGCTCAAGCACTTGTGAATGCAAAGGTAGATGTTCTCATTGTCGATTCTGCACATGGATACGCAGACACCATCATCGATGCTATCAAAAAGCTCAAAGCGACATTTCCAACCTTACAAATAATCGGTGGAAATGTCGCAACGTATGACGGCGCTCAAGCGCTCATCGAAGCAGGCGTTGACGGTCTACGTGTCGGAATGGGTCCAGGAGCAATTTGTACCACTCGAATCATTTCAGGGATGGGTGTACCACAAATCACCGCTATCATTGAAACCTCACGTGCAGCAAAAGAGGCTGGCATTCCGATCATTGCAGATGGTGGTATCAGCTATTCAGGAGACATGGTCAAAGCATTTGCTGCTGGCGCAAGTACCGTTATGATGGGGAGTATGTTTGCATCATGTCAAGAAGCACCTGGTGCGCATGTTGAGCTTCATCCAGAGAAGGTACCTTCTCGTTTTAAAAGCATTCTCAAAACCAATCAGGAATCATACACCTTTAAGTCATATCGAGGAATGGGGTCCATCAGCGCCATGCAAAAAGGTACTGAGATCAAATCCGAAGATGAATTTCATGGAAAAAGCTATAATGACCGTGTGCTTGTGGCCGAAGGAGTTGAGGGACTCGTCCCTGTAAATGGACCAGTCAAATCTGTGACAGATCAGATGATTGGAGGAATTAGATCAGGAATGTATTATGTCGGGACAAAGAACATCGCTGAACTTCAAGAGAAAGGGGAATTCATCCAGATCACACAGGCATCCCTCTCCGAAAGCCATCCTCATGATATTCTTGTTACCAATGGGGGAGGGAATTATTCATAAAATCAAGTGAGCAATGAATCAAGTGATCAATAATCCATACAAAGAAAAACTAAAAAGGTTAATGGATGATTATGTACAGCTTGCATATGAGATATCGAAAAATTTCCCAAAGTCGGAAATATATGGAGTTACATCACAGTATCGTAGATCAACAATGTCAATCATCTTGAATTACATTGAGGGTTTTGCTCGAAGAAAAAAACCAGTTCAATTAAATTTTTTTGAAATATCTTACGGGTCACTATCAGAATCAAAATATCTTTTATCTTTCGTGTATAAACAAAACTGGATAGATGAGGTGGTTTTTCTAAAAGGCAAAAAGTATACAAACGAAATAGGAGCCATGCTTTGGAGAGAAATTACAAATCTTGACTCAAAAATTAATAGTTGATCTCTTGCTCACTTGCTCACTTGATCACTTGTTTTTATGATAATAATCATCGATTTTGGCTCCCAAACAACTCATCTTATTTCTCGCAGACTTCGCGAGATTTCTATTGATACAATGATAGTCGAACCGGAAGAGTTTTTTGAAAAAACACAAAATAATACTATCAATGGAGTGATACTTTCCGGAGGTCCTGGTGATGTGTATAAATCTGATGCTTTGACCATCGATGCAAAACTCTTTGAGATGAATATTCCTGTTCTTGGAATTTGTTATGGCGAACAAGTTATTGCAGAAATTCTTGGAGGATCAGTAAAGCCAGGAACAAAAAAAGAGTATGGTCCTGCAGAACTCAAAATTATTAAGTCATCTCCCCTCTTTAATTTTTGTCATCCTGAGCAACGCGAAGGATCCATTGAATCTATGGATTCTTCGGCTTCGCCTCAAAATGACAATGCTACCCAACCATCGTCCACCGTCGAAATTCCAAAATCTATTTCCGTCTGGATGAACCATGGTGATGAAGTTGAAAAAGTTCCAAATGGTTTTACTGCTATTGGAGTGACCGACACTATTCCTTTTGCAGCAATCGCCGATGAAGAACGCAAAATCTATGGAATTCAATTTCACCCTGAAGTTGTACATACCCAGTTTGGACTCCAGATTTTGAAAAATTTTGCAGTCATCTGCGGACTTGAACCAAAGGACCAGCCAATTACAAAAGAATTTATCGAAAAGCAAATTCTTGATATCAAAGATTCTGTAGGAGGCCACAATGTCATTGGAGCACTATCTGGGGGAGTCGACTCATCGATCGCATGTCTTATGGTACACCGTGCGATTGGAGATCAGTTCACCGCAGTGTATATCGACTCTGGCCTTATGCGAACTGGAGAAACAGAAGAGCTAAAAAAGGTATTTTCTGACACATATAAAATGAAGGTTCTCATCGTGGATGCACAAAAAGAATTTATCGATAATCTGAAAGGTATCACCTATCCAGAACAAAAACGAAAAATCATTGGCAAGACATTTATCGATGTGCTTGAACGAGAAGCTGAGAAATTCAACGCTACATTTCTCGTCCAAGGTACCATATACCCAGATGTTATCGAAAGCGCAGGATCCAAGCATGCCAAGAATATCAAAAGTCATCATAATGTCGGCGGTCTCCCAAAAGATATGAAAGTTATGCTTCTTGAACCTTTGAGAAATTTTTATAAGGACGAGGTCCGCACGATAGGAACTCTTTTGAAACTTCCCAAGTCTGTCACTCACAGACATCCATTTCCCGGTCCAGGACTTGCGATTCGTATCATTGGTGAAGTGACTGAAGAAAAGCTTTCGATTGTTAGAAGAGTAGACAAAATCGTCCGCGATGAGATATCCGCCGCTGGACTTGATGATACTCTCTGGCAAGTATTTGCAGTCTTCACGGGGATCAAAACAACAGGAGTACGTGGTGACAATCGAGCATACGGCGAGACAATTGCAATTCGTGCGGTTGAATCTCTTGACGTAATGTCAAGTAATTTTGCTAAGCTGAATTGGGACCTCCTAGAAAAAATATCTGTTAGAATAGTAACCGAAGTTACTGAAGCAAACAGAGTCGTGTATGACATCACGAACAAACCCCCGGGAACTGTTGAGTGGGAATAACTTTTTATATTCTATCAATGTATCAAGAAAATCCAGCTAATATTTCTACCCCTGCTGAAGAGGCTTTGACTAGCCAAACTGAAAGATTCAAATTAGCACTAAGACCGCGATCTCCAGAATATATACAATATTTAACAGATATATATAGAGTGCACTTGGAACAAGAAAGATCACTGCTTGCTCAAAGAGATATAGAAGATTTGAAAGCTACAGGACAATTTCCCCGTGATTCTACACCATTTGACGTTGTAAGCAATCCAGTACTGCAAAATATTGAACATATTGTTTATGGGCAAGTTGAAAGACATATATATTTGGAAGTACTAACTCACCAAACAGTTCTTGACACGTTTAGACAAAATCAAGCTCGTACTTGGGAACCCTTATCCCCAAAAGAAATTCCAGTATTAGATAGCTGCCTTGAAGAAAGAGAGGCGGTAACTTATGAAGATTTTGTATTAAGTATTGGTGAGGGGGAACCATCTGAATCAAGTGCTCAAACAGTTCTCGGAACAGGACTTGTTGTTAAAGGAACTACAGAAACGGTTTGTTTTCCAATATGTGGTTCATCTATGTCTGCCTTAAACTCTGCAAATGGTTCTGAAAACTTAGGCTTATCTGGCGCTATGAGCTTTGTTCCAATAGATGCTGAGTGGGGAAATCCTCATAAGCAAGCACTTATGTTGAATGAAAGTCATAGATTACTAAGAGTTGACCCATTTCTTACAAATCACGAAGAAGCAGAATATCTCATCAATCGAGCAACAGGACTGATGGGTATTACGCTAAAAGCTGATCCAGCAGATGCACTTACTCGAGTTGAAACCATTCTTAATGAAGTGGAGTATCTTGATGGCGATCATAAGCTACTGTGTAGAGTGTATGATCCACGCTCAATGCAACGAATGGTTAAGACTGTATTCGCATTACGAGATAGCAGATATGGTGACAAAGTAGTGATAGTTGGAGGAAAAGTTACAAATCGTTCTCAAGCACTAGCGTTAGTCAAGGCTGGCGCTCATGCGGTTGACATAGGCGTTGGAGAAGGAGAAATATGTGATACACCAGGGGTAACATCTGCTACGGGTAATAATCTTCTTACAGCATATCAAATTGCGAGAGAAGGACTTCAAATACCATTGATCTGTGACGGAGGAACTGGAAGACAGATTCCGATAGCAATAGCTATAGGGGCCTCAGTCGCAATGAAATCTCGCGCACTGTCAGGTGGCACCTATGAGCATAATCCAACAGGATGGGTATATTCTAATGGTGTCGATGGCCGTGGATTTAAAAGATACTTTGGAGAAGCGTCTGATGCAGAAAAATGGTATGGGAAGAAATTTGACCCAACAGGAAATGACGTCATGTTTCTTGAAGGATCAGTTGGAAGGGTTGAAATGGATTCGCGATATCCATCAATTACTAAGCGTCAGTTTAAAATGCTCGAAGGTCTCGCGACAGCATGCATTTTTCAACGAATAGCTTCTCTTGAGGAATTGCAACGAAATCCTCATCCTGATGTTTGGAAATATACTTCACATGCTGCAATGCGTGCAAGTGTTCATCATAACTGATATATTGAGCTCATGTCCAATATATCCTTCCACAAACTCTTCACAAAAGAATGGCATCTGAAAAAAAGACCATTTGTTCTCCATTACTATCTATTTCCATTTCCTCAATATTCCTTACTCCTATACCACACATCCTGTGGGACAAACTCATCCCCTTCTCGCATACAATACAAACAATAATCATGTGCAAGCACCAACTGAGCCAGCTCTACCATTCCTTCCGGAATTTCAGTATTTGTGAACGCTTCAAGCATCCCTTTTTTTGATAGGTGATATAAGGAATCTATGCCATAAAGCTCGAGAACTTTTGCCAATTGTCTTTCTGGGGTTTCTGGAATATGCGTTACTCCAAATTCCTCTATTATTTGCGGCAATCGATTATAAAATAATCCATCATAATCAAGTGCTATTCCTAAACCACATTCTTGAAGAACCTCTGGGCATCCGAGAGCAACATGAATCTTTATTGCTACGCCAAATCCCTTGGAAATACCGCGGATAAGATCTACTACGGGTTCTATTTGATTTCCACGAACAAGTGAATCATCTACAAGAACAATTTCCTTAATTCCATTCTGTATCATTTCTTCAAAAACTGTAGGGTCAAGAGCCATTTTTCTTTTAGCTTCTGCGCCATTTGTTCCTAGAGGTGCCATAAAAGATCTTATTTCAACTTTTTTTTGTAATAAAGGGCCTCCATCTTTCTGAGCACCATAGTTTTTAAGTTGTGCATCCTGTGCATACCCAGCTGCAAATGGATCTCCTCCACGGGGAATCCCGACAACAGCAATTCTTTCTTTTTCAGCATCAGTTTTATTTTTCAATAAGGGGTGTTCTTTCGCTAGTTTCCTTCCAAGCCTCACGCGAGTATCATTGAGGTTTTCTGGTCGTCCTAAATACATTGACTCTAAACTACAAAATGAAGGATCCAATGGTTCGATGAGATCTTCTTCAATAGTAATAACTCGATTAGGCGTAATGTGAACGAGTGTACCAGGAGGAATAGAAAGAGGGTACCCGGGACATATATTCTGTCTTGACTGTAGTGGAAAATCTTCTGATGCAATGATGGTAATACCATCTTGGTAATCGGCAAGATGCAATGGCCTATTTCCTCGTGGGTCACGAATGCCAAATACTCCTTCTTTTGATAGTATGGTTAAACTATATGAACCATTTACCAGCGGAAGTGCATTTCTAAGCTTATCTGCCATTGTTCTCCCTGGTGATTCTGCGATAAGCTGGGCAATATAAAGCGAATCACTTGCTCCCTCAGGCAACTGAACCTTTACCAGTGCTTTAATACTAGATAAGTCGACATTGCCATTGTGAGAAAGAATCAATTCTTGCTCCTGAAAATTCGCATCGATCCAAGTAGCCATTGCAGGTTGAATATTTGATTTCGATTCATCTCCCTCTGTGGTATACCTTGTATGCCCGAGTGCCATAGTTGCATCAATTTCTAACACATATTCGTTCACTAATTGTGGTGGTCCTACTTGTAAATAACGTTCAATTCCATTATCTGAACTCCACCACCCAACTCCATTGGAATGCTGACCCCTGTTTATTTGTGCATAATTAAACAAAGCCGCAATCTTTGGTGCATCTTTCTTTCTGGTAACCACTCCCGTAACACCACATTCACAATGAGGATGCTCATCCCATTCTGGAGATTGAAGTTCTAAATGAATGAAACGTTCTGACATATTAAGGTTTGTTATCCATGATGTAAGTACATTACCATTTTTATATCCACATTATCTCGTAATTACGTATTATATACTATTTATCACATAGAGTATAATTACCACATGTCCAATATTACGTATCACAAACTCTCATGGACTCAACTTCACCACGATTGTGTCGAGTTACATACAAAGAAATTAAAAGATATTGAAGTCGATGTGATTGTATCCATATCCCGTGGTGCAAACACCATTTCGCATGTATTTTCTGATCTTCTTGGCATGATTCCCATCTCGCATATAACCATATCATCCTATCAAGATATGAAAAAGCTCGAGAAACCAAAAATCTCTGAAGAACCAACTCGCGACTTTCATAACAAGAATATATTGATTATCGATGATGTTTCAGATTCTGGTGCAACATTTAAAGTAACTCTTGAATATTTCAAAAAGAAAAAACCAACTAAAATATATACACTCTCACCATATATAAAACCACAAACTACCTATAAACCAGACTTCTGGCTCAAGAGCATTGATGCATGGATAATTTTCCCCTATGACGTCCGTGAAACAATGGAAGGATTTGAAAAGATGTTCGGGAGTATAGAACGTGCCCGAAATATGATGCATGACGTTGGATTTGAAGAATGGGAAATTGAGGCGGTTCTTCCACAAGGAGATAATCCTTAATATGAAAAAATTGCTAATCGCAACCTCAAACCAATCCAAGAAAAAAGAGATCATCCATGGTCTTGCTCAACTTTCCAAAATTGGAGTTCAACTTCTTACCCTTGATGACCTTGAAATAATTGGAGAGCCGATTGAATCAGGCTCGACATTTGAGGAAAATGCAAAAATTAAAGCCAAGTTCTATGCTGATCAAGCCAAGATTCCAACTCTTGCCGATGATGGAGGACTCATGATCGACGCGCTCAATGGAGCGCCAGGGGTAATCTCTCGCAGATGGCCGGGGTATGAAGCGACAGATCGAGAACTTATCGACTATGCATTGGAAAAAATGAAACATATTCAAAAAGAAGAGCGAACTGCTCAATTGAAAACATGTGTGTGTTTTTTCAATCCAGTTTCAAAATATATATCATGTGTTGAGCAATCTATTGCGGGTAAAATGTCTGAAAAACCAATAACATATAATACCAATGGATATCCATTCCGAGCGCTCTTTATTGTTCAGGAATTTAATAAATTTTATGACGAACTAACGCAAGATGAACACCAACGCATAAATCATAGATTGAAAGCTATACAACAACTCATTCCAATTATTGAAAATAATATTTAGTATAATATACACATGGGAGTATATAATTTCTTCATATATTTTATTTTACCCGCTTTTGCGCTCTTTCTTATCTTCACCAACAAATATTATTACAGCGCAAAACAGTCGAAAAAAATGAGGTTTAATATGCGAGAAGATCTTTTTTTTGGAAATATTATTGCTCCGATTATTGGACTTCTCATCATTCTGGGAGTGTATATAGAAATTCTTGATTTTCAATATATTGGAAATATTCGCTGGGAACTTTTAAGCATACTTGCTATTAGCGTACTTGCATTTATTGTCGGTATCGGACTTGGAGGACATATTACGGCAATAAGTATTGAACGGGTTGTCCCAGCAATATTACGAAAGGGAGATTTTGAGAAAATTTTATATTTTTTCCATTGGCCGTTTGGACATATAGTTCCATTTGTCCCAGCGACCCTCATCTTATACTTACTTGTTTTGCTCGATCTTTTCAGAGGCAAGGTCGTCGAAATAGTACAGATTCAAATATTCATTTTGACTCTTTTTGGATTGCTTCTTGGAATTATTGGCTCGGGAACTTTTGTCATTACACATGTGACTCGCGTCATGTTTTATACCACGCTTGTGATATCGATAAGTATTTTTGCCGTGCTTGGTGCAGAATCAATCACTCTTCTTGACCATGGCGTTGCATACTTTTTTACTGTTATTTTTGTTACGGTTGCTTCAGCACTTGGAGTGTATCGATATATTCATCATATCTCGGGAAAAGCACATTTTTATATTCAGTCCAAATTTAAAAATGGAGATTTGATAAAGATAAATCTTGAAAATGATTCGTGAGTGTAAGGAATTTTAGCCCTATGTTACAATACTCGTATGCTTGATATCCAATACATCAGACAAAATACTCAAAAAGTCAAAGACGCTGCAAAGAATAAGAATCGCAAGGTTGATGTGGATCAAATACTGAAGTTGGATGCAAATAGAAGAGAAATCATAAGTGCCGTTCAGAAACTTCGAGAAGAGCGAAATGTCATCTCGAACAAGCGACCTCCATGCTCTGATGATATTGAGCGTGGGAAAAAAATAAAGAACGAGCTGAAAACTGTGGAAAAAAATCTAAAAGAAGTTGAGGATGAATTTAACAAGCTCATGTTGTATGTCCCCAACGTCCCTCTTGATGATGTACCAATAGGGAAGGATTCAACCTCAAATGTAGAGCTCAAGAAATGGGGAACTCCCACAGAATTTGATTTTGAACCAAAAGATCATATTGAGCTTGGAACAAATCTTGATATTTTTGATCTTGATCGCGGTTCAAAAATCTCTGGTTTTCGTGGATACTTCTTGAAAAATCAAGGCGCAATTCTTCACATGGCCATGATGTTTTACACCATGAAGAAACTTACCGAAAAAGGATTCACTCCATTTATTGCACCAACCGTCGTCAAAACATTCACACTTTTTGGATCTGGGCATTTCCCATGGGGGAGCGAGCAAGATGTTTACAGTCTCAATGATGAAGATTCGTATCTTGCTGGAACTGCAGAAATACCAGTAACCGCATATCATTCTGGAGAGACGCTGAATGAATCTGATCTTCCAAAAAAATACGTTGGATTTTCTCCATGTTATCGTCGTGAAGCAGGAGCATATGGCAAAGATACGAAGGGACTATACCGTGTCCATGAATTTTGGAAAATTGAGCAAGTTGTGATTGGAAAGAATGATCTCGATGAAGCAATACAAATTCATGAAGAACTTCAAAAAAATGCTGAAGAGATACTTCAAGAACTGAATCTTCCCTACCGTCAACTTCTTATGTGTACCGGAGAGATGGGCGAACCACAACACAAAAAATATGACATAGAGACATGGATGCCATCTCGAAACGCCTATGGCGAGACTCATTCAAACTCAATTATGGGAGAGTTTCAAGCAAGAAGACTCGAAATAAAGTACAAAACAAAAGATAATAAAGTGAATTATTGCTTTACCTACAATAATACTGCCATTGCTTCACCAAGAATCTTGATCGCAATTATCGAAAATTTCCAGCAAAAAGATGGAAGTATCAAAATTCCAGAAGTCCTTGTTCCATTTACTGGATTTGATGTGATCAAAAAATAATACTTCGTCATTCCCGACCCCGATCGGGAATCCAGACTGGATCCCCGCCTGCGCGAGGATGACAAGTTGAACTAATTATTAATTATATAAATCAATCAATATGTATCAAAAGTATCTCGCTGAGTATTTCGGCACTCTGACTCTTACTCTTGTTGTCATCTTGTCTCTTGCGGGAATTTTTCCAGTCTCAACACCAGTTCTTGCAGCGATAACTCTTGGACTCTTTGTCTACAGCGTTGGACATATTTCCGGGACACATTTAAATCCAGCAGTAACAATCGGCCTTTTGGCCATAAAGAAAATAAACTCAAGTGATGCGCTTTCTTATATTATGGTTCAGATATTTGGCGCAATTACCGCTCTCATCATCGGTATGTTTATGGGAATATCATATGAAATCGTTGCTGAAAATAATCTTATGATTGGAATCGCAGAAACAGCGGGAATGATCCTGTTCTCATTCGGGATCGCATCAGTCGTTTTTGGCAATGTTCACAAAGCAGTTTCAGGAGTTGTCATTGGAGGATCACTCTTCATGGGAATTGCTATTGCCGCACTTATGGGATCAAATGGTGTCCTCAATCCTGCAGTCGCGGTAGGTATCAAATCATTTAGCCTCATGTACATGCTTGGACCAATCGTTGGATCGGTGATTGGGATGAAGCTCTATGAGTTTATTCAATCAGGTCAACCTAAAACCGCAAAAAAGTAATCAGATATTCTCAGCGATTTTCTCACCCATTGCTGATGTTGAAAGGGGTTTTATCAAAGATATGTCTCTTGTTCCCAAACCACTTGACAAGACCGTATCAACTGCATCACGAATGACCTGAGCTTCAGGTAACATTTTAAAACTCAACTCAAGCATCATAGCTACAGAAAGAATAGTGCCAATGGGATTTGCGATATTTTTCCCTGCCGCTTTTGGATAAGACCCGTGAATTGGTTCATACAACGATGTCTTTTCACCAATTGAAGCTGATGGTAGCATGCCAATTGATCCGGTGATGACTGATGCCTCATCTGACAAAATATCTCCAAACATATTCTCAGTTAATATGACGTCAAATGCTCTTGGATTTTTTATAATTTGCATTGCAGCGTTATCAACAAACATATACTCAACCTCCACATCGGGGTAGTTTTTGGACAATTCCTGAATCGTTTCTCGCCACAATCTCGACGTCTCCAGAACGTTTGCCTTATCGACAAGACATACTTTTTTATTTCTTTTTTGAGAAAGTTCGAAAGCAACGTTTCCTACCCTTTGAATTTCTTCAATAGAGTATGACGACGTATCAAATGCTGTCCTACCGCCGTTTTCTCTTCCCCGTTTGCCAAAGTAAATGCCGCCAATAAGCTCTCGGATAACAATAAAATCAGCTCCCTCCACTCGCTCTTCTTTCAATGGTGATTTATGGAGAAGTGAATCAAATGTACGAATGGGTCTAATATTTGCATACAATCCAAGTTTTTTGCGCATTTTGAGAAGTCCTTGTTCGGGTCGTACTTTCAATGAGGGGTCATTGTCATATTTTGGATCTCCAATTGCGCCAAACAAGATCGCATCTGATTTCATGCACAATTCTTCAGTTTCTTTAGGAAATGGTTCTCCAACTGAATCAATTGCAACACCGCCTATGAGACCTCTATCACATGTAAATGAGTGATCAAATTTTCTCTCAACGGCACGAAGAACGGAAAGAGTAGCATCAATTATTTCTGGACCTACCCCATCGCCGGGTAATACAGCTATTGTTTTTATCATAATGACACAGTAATTATTAAAACCACCTCCCCTTGTACTATGCGCTCGCGCTTAGGTACAAAGGACTCCTCCTTGGTAAGGAGGAGAATTGATGTCGTATCTATGAAACTACCCACGAGCTTACGCATCGGGGATTTAATAGCGCTGTTAAAGTTCCCCTCCTTTATAAGGAGGGGTCTCTCCCAACATATTGGGAGAGGGGATGGTAGTAAATTTTTCTTCAATTCTTTTTAATACAATCTCTAAATGCTCAAAAACTAATCTATTTTCAAATCGTAATAGTTGGATATCTAAATGCTGTAAATACTTCTCTTTTTCTCTATCATTTCTGTTTATCTTATCATATTGATGTACTTCACCATCAAGTTCTATTGCCAATTTCTCCTTTGGACAATAAAAATCAATTATATAATCCCCTATACTATGCTGTCTCCTGAATTTTCGTCCTTTCAATTGACTATTCTTCAGATATCTCCATAATCCTGCTTCAGCAGGTGTCAAATTGTTTCGTAACTGTTTTCAAACTTTTTTCAACGTTGTAATATTATTGATTTGTGTCATGTATCTACCACCTCCCCCTTCGGGGACTCCTCCTTGGAAAGGAGGAGAATTTCTCATTACTTTTTTATTCTACTGCTTATTAATTTTTGAAACTCCTTTTCAGAAATTAAATCTAAAGAACTTTCCACTCTATCAATAAACAATTTTCCTTCTAGATGATCATATTCATGCTGAAAAATGCGAGCAACAAAGTTTGTAAATATTTTTTTTACTTTCTTTCCTTCTCTGGTAAAATATTCTACTTGAATAGATTGAGAACGAGGAATAAGCCCTCGAAGTCAAGGAATACTTAAACATCCTTCCCAGTCTTTCACTATTTTATCTGATGTCTTTACTATTTTTGGATTAATAATTGCAATAGGTTTTATCTTGGGTGCATAAGGGTATCGAGCATTTGGATGAGAGGCAAGGATAAACAACCTTACTGATTCATAAACCTGTGGTGCCGAGATACCTACGCCGTCCACTTCCATGACGGTAGCAATAAGATCATTGATAAGTGTTTGTAACAAAAATCCATTTATATCATTCACCTCTTTACTTTTTTTGCGAAGAATGGGGTGACCCAAGTGAGCTACTTGTTATAATTTTCCTCTTTGTTTTTTCATATTCGTCCGATCAATGAATAATCGTTTGTTCTTTTTAACTCAAACTTCTTTGTTTTCTTTTGCATACTCAGCAAATAGCCAATATCATCAAATCCTTCCATCAGACACATCTTTTTATAGGTACTTATTTCAAACTCTTCCATCATTTTGTGCGATGGTACTCGAATGTGTTGATTTGGTAAATCAACTTCTATTTTTACATCTGATTTTTCCTCAATTGCATAAAAGAGATCTTGCAAAAATAATTCTGAAACGGTGACGGGGAGCAGGAAATTATTGAGTGCATTGCTTTTGAAAATATCTGCAAAAAAACTGGAGACAACGACTTGAAATCCAAAATCTTTCAGAGACCATGTGGCATGTTCTCTGCTAGATCCGCAACCAAAGTTCTTTCCAGCTACCAAAATAGTTCCCTTATATTTCGGATTGTTGAGAACAAAATCTTCTTTCAGGTTGCCATGTTGATCGTATCGCCAATCATTAAATAGTATCTTTCCAAAGCCTTCCTTTGTTGTTGTTTTTAAAAATCTGGCAGGAGTTATCTGATCCGTATCAATATTCTCAATCGGAATTGGAATTGCTGTAGAACGAATAATGTTTATTTTTTTCATACTATTTAATAAATATTCTTGGATCTGTAACGCATCCTTTTATAGCTGTTGCGGCGGCGGTAAGAGGACTCACGAGCATAGTTTTCGCGCCGGGCCCCTGTCGCCCCTCAAAGTTTCTATTGCTCGTTGAGACACAATATTTTCCTGGAGGTATCTTATCATCATTGAAACCAAGACAAGATGAACATCCAGATTCTCGAAGCTCAAATCCTGCTTCTTCAAAAACTTTGTCCAACCCTTCTTTCTTTGCTTGCTTTGCAACTTGAGAAGATCCTGGTACCAAAATTGCTATAATATTTTTCGCCTTTTTTCTCCCTTTTAAAATTTTGGCTGCTTCTCTGAAATCCTCAATTCGAGAATTCGTGCAACTACCAAAAAATACGTAATCAACATGCTGACCAATCATCTTCTGCCCTTCTTCAAGACCCATATAGTCTAAGGATTTTAGAAGTTGATCTTTTGATGATTTGCTCATTTGATTATTGATCTTTGGTAATTGACCATTGATATTGATTCCCATCCCAGGATTGGTTCCATACGTTATCATGGGTTCAATATCACGAGCATCAAAGGATTCCACTCGATCAAACTTCGCACCTTTATCGGAAGGTAATGTTTTCCAAAATGAAACCGCCTTATCCCAATCAGATCCTTTTGGAGAAAATGTACGACCATACATATATTTATACGTTGTCTCATCTGGCGCAATCATCCCACCGCGAGCTCCCATCTCAATACTCATATTGCATATTGTCATTCTACCTTCCATTGACAAACCTCTAATCGCCGAACCAGTAAATTCTACAAAGTGTCCTGTTCCTCCTGACGTTGAAAGTTTGGAAATGATATAAAGTATGACGTCTTTCGCAGTAACTCCTTTTTGTAATACTCCATTCACATCGATTTTCATTGTTTTTGGCTTGGTTTGCAAGATGGTTTGCGAAGCAAGAACTTGCTCTACTTCACTTGTCCCAATGCCAAATGCCACAGCTCCAAATGCTCCATGCGTAGAGGTATGGCTATCGCCGCATACGATGGTCATCCCTGGTTTTGTGACGCCAAGTTCCGGACCTATGACATGCACTATCCCCTGCCATGGGTGTCCAAGCCCAAAAAGTTCTATTCCAAAATCTTTGCAATTTTCTTCGAGCGTCTCTATTTGCTTTCGAGAAAGTAAATCTTTGATAGGAAGAAGTTGATTTATTGTTGGCACATTGTGATCTGCTGTTGCCCATACCCTACTTGGAGAGCGCACAGAAATCCCGCGGTTTTTTAAACCATTAAATGCTTGCGGCGAAGTAACTTCATGAATAAAATGAGCATCAATATATAAAACCGTAGGAAATCCTTCTTCTTGCGCAACTACGTGCGAGTCCCAAATTTTTTCAAAAAGTGTTTTTGGCATAATTATTTTTTTACATTTTCAGGTCTTAGCTCACGTACTTTTTTTCCTACTTGCCACAGTTCCATATTGGCCAACATATCGAGTTCTTTTTCTAATTCTACTCGATAATTGGGATCGCTATTTTTCTCGAGTGTTCGACGTGCTTCGTTGCCATTTTCTACTTCAGAATACAGCTTTTTAAACACTGGTGCAGTTGCATCTCGAAACTTGTCTTTCCAGTCAAGTGCGCCACGCTGAGCAGTAGTAGACACATTTGCAAGCATCCAATCCATCCCATGTTCCCCGACAAGTCGAATAAGACTTTGAGTGAGTTCTTCAACTGTCTCATTAAAGCTTTCAGATGGTGAATGATTGTGTTTACGAAGTTCATTATATTGTGCCTCAAATAATCCTTCTAATGCGCCAACTAATATTCCCCGTTCTCCCGTAAGATCGCTATATACTTCATTTTTAAATGTTGTTTCAAATAAATACCCTGATCCAACCGCAATGCCAAGAGCTTTTGCTTTCTCCTCAGCTTTCCCGCTAAAATTTTGATGTACCGCAAATGAGCTATTTATTCCACTCCCATCGAGAAAATTCCTTCGCACCGTTAGACCTGATCCTTTTGGAGCGATCAACACAACATCAATATTTTCAGGAGGAACAATGCCTGTTTCATAACTATAAGTAATGCCAAATCCGTGCGAAAAATACAATGTCTTTCCTTCAGTTAAAAATGGTTTTAACTTCGGCCAAAATGCTTTTTGCCCCGCATCTGAAAGAAGATAGAGGAGAATGGTTCCTTTTTCAGTTGCTTCTTCAAGCTCAAATAATGTTTCTCCTTCGACCCACCCATCGGCGATCGCTTTATCCCACGATTTCGACCCTTTTCTCTGACCAACAATGACATTGATGCCATTGTCTTTCATGTTCAATGATTGCCCGGGTCCTTGTACTCCATATCCAAGTACGGCAACCGTTTCGTTCTTTAAAACTTCCTGTGCCTTCTCTAAAGGAAATTCTTCACGGGTTACGACATTTTCTTCGACGCCTCCAAAATTCATTTTTGTCATAGATAAAAAAAACTAATAATGCGAACCACCTCCCCCTACGGGTACTCCCCCTACGGGTACTCCTCCTTGATAAGGAGGAGAACTTATTGATTTTATAACACCCCTCCTTTATAAGGAGGGGTGTCCGATGTAACATCGGACGGGGTGGTATTCATTTTGCAGCAATGACCTCAATTTCAATAAGTGCACCGGCTGGTAATTTTACTACCTGAACCGTAGATCTCGCTGGAAAATGATCTCTAAAAAAATTTCCGTAGACCTCATTCATTTTTGCGTAATCATCCATATTGACAATGAAGACGGTAGTCTTTACGATATGGTTTCGAGAAAGACCGACTGCTTCCAGAATAAGTTCAATATTCTTGAGAACCTGTTCTGTTTGTTGTTCAATGCCTTCAAGCAGTACATCGGTCTTTGGATCTTTCCCTATTTGACCTGCCGTAAAAACGAATCCATTGTGTTCAATTGCCTGTGAATAAGGACCGACTACTTTTGCTGCTTTGTTTGGTTGAATATATTTCATGATAATAATTTAACTGGTAACAGCTCCTTTCGATGCACTGGAAACAAGTGTTCGGTACTTTGCCAAAACTCCACGAATATATGGCGAATCGGGAGCTTTATATTTTTTTCTTCTTTCATTAAGAATTTTCTTTTCAACTTCAATATTGACTTCCCGCTTCTCTACATTGATATCAATGATGTCGCCTTCTTGCACAATTCCTATTGCGCCACCTTCCACCGCCTCCGGCGCCACATGACCGATCATAATACCATGAGTCCCACCTGAAAATCTTCCATCAGTAATAAGCGCGACATCTTTCCCCAAACCTGCTCCAACGAGAGCTGATGAGGGAGAAAGCATCTCGCGCATACCCGGACCGCCTTTTGGACCTTCATGACGAATGATTATGACATCACCATGTTTGATTTTTGCATCAAGAATTGCAGTCATCGCATCTTCTTCGCTCTCAAATACTCGGGCTGGACCTTTATGCCGCTTTATCAAATTGCCAGACAACTTCATGACCGATCCTTCTGTAGCCATGTTTCCTTTCATGATAATAATATGCTTGCCTGCAGGCGCAAGTGGTTTGTCAAAAGGATAGATCACTTTTTGATTTTCAGGCAAGGAAGGAACATTTTTTAAATTTTCAGAGACTGTTTTTCCGGTTACAGTCAAACAATCGCCATGAATAAACCCTTCATCAAGAAGCATTTTCATAACCATAGGTACTCCGCCGACTTCATCCAAATGTTCCATCATATAATCTCCTGAAGGAGAAAAATTCCCTATAAGTGGTACTTTTTTGCCTATCGTTTCAAAATCATCAATTGTCAAAGGTACATCTGCTTCGTGCGCTATTGCAAGAAGATGAAGAACTGCATTGGTAGAACCTCCAACAGCCTGAACTACGACGATTGCATTTTCAAATGCCTTTCGGGTCAGAATATCACGGGTACGAATGCCCTTTTTCATCATGACAAATAATGCATCAACTGTCCGACATATATCATCAATTTTATTTTCAGAAATGCGCCCATTGCGATTCATAGCGGGACGGGCAGCACTACCGGGAACAGACATACCAAGCGCTTCTATAGCACTTGCCATCGTATTTGCCGTAAACATACCTCCACATGCCCCAGCGCATGGACAGGATTTACATTCTATCTCATGAAATTCATCTTTCGTTATTTTGCCTGCACTCAATGCCCCGATTGCTTCAAATATTGAGACGATGTTCAAGTCTTTTCCTTTGTATGATCCAGACAAAATAGTCCCCCCATACAAGGTGATACCGATTGAATTATTTCTGGCAAGTGGCATGAGCGATGCAGGAATCGTCTTATCACAACCAGAAAATGCAATAGTTCCATCAGCCATGTACGCCTCTTGCATCATTTCAATAGAATCTGCGATCCATTCTCTCGAAACAAGTGAATATTTCATTCCTTCTGTACCCATGGTTTCTCCATCAGTGATAACAGGAGTACCAAACATGTATGGTCTCCCACCAACTTTTGCAATTTCTTCTTCTGCAATTTTTGCCAACTGATCAATATGCGCATTGCAGGGAGATACGTCAGAGTACGGAGCGGCAACACAGATCAATGGTTTTCCAAAATCCTCATCTTTATAACCAACCGCCCGCATCATGGCGCGAGCTGCGGCACGCTTTGTCCAATCTTTGGCGCCCGAAATACTGGTGAGCACTGCACTTCGTTTTTTCAATGATTCTGATGTATTATTGCAACAGTAATCTCCTTGACATTTGTTCATAGAAAATATAAAAAATTAATTGTCATGCTGAATTTAGTTCAGCATCTTTATGGACTGAATCCTGAATCAAGTTCAGGATGACATTTGATTAAACTAAATATTGATATAACATATCTTTTTCAGATAATTTTGTGTACTTTAATTCTATCGCATCCATACGGTTCATCAACGGTTTTAAATCCTCTTTGCTTCGAAGCTCGAAACCAACAAGTGCTGGAGCTTTTTCTTTATTCGTTTTTTTCATATACTCAAAACGCACGATATCATCATTTGGACCAAGCGCCTCATCAAGCATTCGTTTGAGTTGCCCAGGTTTTTGAGCAAATTCAATAAGAAAATAATGTTTCCGTCCTTGGTAAACCAAACTTTTTTCCATGATTTCCGGATAGCGCAAGATATCATTGTTGCCCCCGCTCAAAATACATACGACTGTTTTTCCCTTAATCTGTTCTGCCATATCATCAAGTGCCGCCACTGAAAGCGCCCCCGCAGGCTCTGCGACAATTCCCTCATTTTGGTAAAGTTCAATCATTGTGATGCAGTCTTTACCCTCAGGGACACGTAAAACGTCATCAACATTTTTTTTAACGATTTCAAATGTCAGATCACCGGGAGTTGCCACCGCTGCCCCATCTACAAAGGTGTCAATTTTTTTTAACGTAATAATCTTATTTTGCTTTAATGACTCATGCATGCATGAAGCTCCTTCCGGCTCAACTCCAATTACCTTGATGTCTTCATTCACATTCTTAAGAAATGTCGAAACGCCCGATATCAATCCTCCACCACCAATGCATGCAAAAACATAGGCGATTTTTTCTCCAACTTGATCGACAATTTCTTTCCCCACTGTTCCTTGTCCTGCAATGGTAAGGGGATCATTAAATGGATGTACGTAAATTGCACCAGTCTTTTTTTCAAAAATGCGTGAAGCGATACTTGCATCATCAAATGTACTACCGACAAGTTTTATTTCAACAAAGCCATCTCCAAATTGCTTGACTTTGTCAATTTTTTGGTTCGGAGTTACAGTCGGCATAAAAATAGTTCCATGGATTTTGAGCGCATTGCAACTCCACGCAACGCCTTGCGCATGATTTCCTGCACTGGCGCATACAATTCCCTTCTGCTTTTCAGCTTTTGAAAGCGAAGACATTTTATTGTAGGCGCCACGAATTTTAAAAGAACGTACTTCTTGTAAATCTTCTCGTTTCAAATAAATAGTTGCATCGTATTTTTTTGATAATCGAGCACTTTTTTGTAATGGCGTTTTTTTTGCGACACCAGAGAGTCTTAGTGCGGCACTTTCAATATTTTTTTTTGTTACGCTCATATGAGTTTATTCAATCCATCAACATATGCCTGAACTGCAGCTACAACAATATCAGTATCTGACCCAAATCCAAAATACACTTTATTTTTGTATTCAAGCTGAACATTCACGCGACTTACGTCGTCACTTCCTTTTGTCATTGCCTGAATCAAAAACTCCCGTAAAACCGGAAGGGTTTTTAATACTTTCGCCTCAGCAACAGCTAAATTGACCGCTTTATATGCAGCGTCGACCGGTCCGTTGCCATTTGCAGATGTTGTATGCTCAGCTCCATCTATCAACATTTTCATGGTTGCCATTGGCTTTAGCGGATATCCACAAACCACTTCAACAAGTTTAGTTTCAAGTCTTTTGGGGGTAGTAAGAGTTTTACCCATCAACATATGAAGATCCTCATCGAGAATTTGCTTTTTAGAGTCGGCAAGTTCAAGAAATTTTTCATACGATTTTTTTATCTGAATGGGCTTTAATGTATATCCTAAACGTTCCAGGTGATGATTGAGCGCTGCGCGTCCAGATCGAGCTGAAAGTACAATCTCAGATGATGCAATACCAACATCATGCGGATCAATAATTTCATAATTTTCTCGTAGTTTCAAAACACCATCCTGATGAATACCGGAAGAATGGGCAAACGCATTTTTCCCAACTATAGCTTTATTTGCCTGAATCGGCATATTCATGAGATTTGCGACCAGTCGACTTGTCGGATAAATTTTTTTTGCATTGATGTTTGTGTCATACGGAAACTTGTGTGTTCGCATGATCATGACCACCTCTTCAAGCGATGTATTTCCAGCGCGCTCCCCAATGCCATTCATCGTAACTTCTATCTGGCGTGCACCATTTGCAACTCCTGCCATGGCGTTTGCGGTGGCCAAACCAAGATCATTGTGACAGTGAGCCGATATGATAGCTTTATCGATATTTGACACATGCTCTTTGAGGTATTTGATTTTTTCACCATACATATGGGGAAGATTGTAGCCAGTTGTATCGGGTATATTGACTACGGTGGCGCCTGCTGCAATGACCGCTTCAATCATTTGAGTTAAGTATTCCAGATCCGCACGTCCTGCATCTTCCGCATAAAATTCGACATCCTCGACAAACTTCTTTGCATACTTCACCGCTTCAACGGCTCGTTTGAGTATATCTTCCCGTGTCGATTTAAATTTATACTTAATATGTATATCGGATGCTCCAATACCAGTATGAATTCGTTTCCGTTTTGCATACTCAAGAGATGCGACGGCAGAATCAATATCTCCTTTGACCGCTCGCGTGAGCGCACAAATAATCGGATTTTTAACTGCTTTTGATATCTCTATGACCGACTGAAAATCCCCGGGCGAAGAGATTGGGAAACCCGCTTCGATGACATCGACTCCAAGAGATTCAAGCGCCTTTGCAATTTCGATCTTTTCGACTGTATTGAGCTGACAGCCCGGCACTTGTTCTCCATCACGTAATGTAGTATCAAATATATGAATTTTTTGCATATTAGGTGTTAAAAACTGCGATACGCCCTGATTGGACAAATTCTTTAATGCCAAATGGTTTCATAAGATCATAAAAATCATTAATATCTTTTTCAGTTCCTGTTTTTTCAAGAATAAGATAATTCTTTTTTACTTCGATAATACGGACAAAAGAACTGATCAATACCAGATGTTCTATCTCTTTTCGCTTCTCTAGTTTGTTTGCCGATACTTTCAGGAGGGCTATTTCTCTTGCTACAAGATCAGCGTCAACTGAGTCGATCACCTTCACCACCTCAATAATCCTATAGAGTTGTTTCACTATTTTCTCAACCAACTCATATTCTGCATGAACGACGATGGTAAATCGGGATTGATCTTCATTTTTGACTTCTGACACAGTCAAGCTTTCAATATTAATCTTTCGTCGTAAAAATAAATCGGCAATTCGATATAAAACACCGGGTGTATTTTCAGTAAATGCGGTTATGGTGTAATAGTTTTTCATAAGGTATTTATTCTAATCGCACATCGGCAACTGATGCGCCGCTTTCAACCATAGGGAATACATTATCTTCTTGTTCAACTGAAATCTCAAGGATAAATGGGCCATTTGATTGTAACATTTTCTTAATTCCTGATTCTAAATTTTTACGAACTTCAATCTTCATACCTTCTATCCCATATGCTTTTGCAACTCCGATAAAATTTGGGCTTTGAATATGAGTCATTGAGTATCGTTTATCAAAAAAAAGTTCTTGCCATTGGCGCACCATTCCCAAGAATCCATTATTTAATATGATTATTTTGACAGGAATATTTTCTTGTGCAATGGTACCAAGCTCTTGTATATTCATCTGAATACCCCCATCACCAGAAACACAAATGACTTCTTTATCCGGCGCCGCAACTTTTACTCCCATTGCAGCGGGAAGTCCAAATCCCATCGTACCCATCCCTCCTGAAGAATGAAAACTGTTGAAAAATTTAAATTTAAAATATCTTGCTGCAATCATCTGATGCTGACCAACATCTGCAACGACAATTGCTTTTCCTTGTGTTGCTTCAGAAATACGTGTTATTGCTTCAGCCATTTTGATGGGACCTTTTTTTGGATCACAGTTGCCATCCCACACCCGCTTCTTTTCTATATCAAAACAGCTGTGAAACTGTTTTACCCACGTGTCGTGTCTGAGTTTTTTTATGCGACGTGCTAGTGCTTCCAAAGCGGGTTTTGCATCTGCAACAATGGGTATCTCTGTTTTCACATTTTTATTCAGTTCCGCAGGATCAATATCAATGTGTATGACTTTTGCATCTACAAGATAGTCTGACAATCTTCCCGTCACTCTATCGTCAAACCGCATCCCAACAGCAAGCACTACATCTGCTTTGTTTGAAAGAAGATTTGGCCCATAATTACCATGCATGCCCAAGAAGCCAGCATATAACCTATGGCCATTTGGGAATGAGGACAATCCATGAAGGGTGAGTGCCACAGGAATATCTCCTTTTTCAGCAACAGACAACAGCTCGTCATACGCATGTGAAATGTGAATGCCATGCCCTGCTAAAATGAGTGGCCGTTTTGAATTATTTAAAAGCTCGGCAGCCAACTTTATCTGACCCATGTGAGGTTGAGTTGTAGGGTTGTAACTTTTGAGTTGTATTTCGGTTGGATATTCAAAATTAAATGATGCAAACTGTGCGTTTTTAGTAATGTCGATAAGGACTGGTCCTGGTCTTCCCGTTCGCGCAATATGAAATGCCTTTTTGAAAATATATGGAATTTCTTTGGGATCAGTAATCTGATAACTCCACTTGGTAACGGGTGCCGTAATACCAATCACATCAGCTTCCTGAAATGCATCGGTTCCGATGACTGACGAGGTGACTTGACCCGTGATACAAACCATTGGAACCGTATCCATCATGGCATCTCCTAATGCGGTGACCAGATTTGTGGCGCCAGGTCCAGAAGTAGCAAAAACAACTCCTGGCTCACCCGTAATCCGACCCCAGCCTTCGGCAGCATGCCCTGCACCTTGCTCGTGACGCACTAAAATATGTCTGATCTTATCGTCTCTCGTATAATCATAAAGCGCATCATAAATGGGCATTATAGCTCCACCCGGATATCCGAATATAACCGATACATGTTCATGTAATAGTGATTCTATAACAGCTTGTGAACCAGTTAATTTCATTTTTTCCTTGTCTAAAGACTAATAACTAACGACTGATGACTAACGACTATTTTAGTGCACCAACTGGCATACTTCTCTTCTTCACCTCGCACGACTCTGAAAAATAAGTCTTGGATAGTACCGGCTATTTTCCCCCGTTTTCCTGTGCCGACTTTCCTATGATCTACTTCTTTGATCCATGCAACCTGCGCTCCCGTTCCACAGAAAAATGCCTCATCTGCAATATACAGTTCGCTTCGGTCAATGATTCGCTCTTCAACAGGAATATTCAAATCCTTCGCAAACTGAATAATAGATCGGCGAGTGATCCCTTCAAGAATATCATCACTTTTTGATGGTGTTGTCAGTACACCATCTCGGACGATAAAAAGATTCATGGCAGATCCTTCTGCCACATGACCTGCTTCATTGAGAAAAATCGCCTCATCAAAGCCATTCGTATTTGCTTCTTTTTTTGCAAGAGCTGAGTTTATGTAACCGCCTGATATTTTGGCCCGTGATGGTATCGCATTGTCTGATATTCTTCTCCATGACGATACGCAGACTTTTACACCTTTATCAGTGGGCAAATAATCTCCCAAAGGGATCATATATTCTGCAAAATAAAAAGGATTATCTCGTTCAAGATTTGGTGTAAGACTCAAACTTCCCGCATAAGCAAATGGGCGAATATAAGTGTCTGTTTGTGGTACATTTTTCTTCATGAGCTCCGTCGTAATATCAATCAATTCATCCTTTGAGTATTCAATAGCTTCTCCAAGAATTTTTAAAGAATTTACAAATCGCGACATATGATCGTGCAATCTAAAAATGGAGATATAGCTTTCTTTTTTATTGTAATATCCGCGAATGCCACCAAAAATACCGGTTCCATACTGCAAAGCATTTGTCTGAATATTGACCTGAGCCTTTTCAACAGGGACAACCTTTCCCTGAAAAAATGCATACGGCAATGCTTTTGTTTGTAAGTGTGACATATTTTGAAAATTAAATTTGTAATTTAAGCTATAAAAAAACCGCCTTTCGGCGGGGTGCTTATCTGGCATTCAAGCTCCTCGCCACGTCAAACATGGGTAATAAGGAGAACGAGAATGTAAGATGTGTGATTTTTCATATGATAGGAAGTATTATAATGGGAATTATTGAATATTGCAAAAGAAAATGTATAATATAATGTATGGAAAGGCTGTTTACTAACCCCGAATGGAATAAACTGGCAGATGAATCACGGTTGCATGAGCCAGGCGTTGTAGAAGACCAGATAAATCGAGTAATTGGAAGGATTAAACATCGTAGCGATAGATTGCAAAATTCAACTCTCTCTCTCTCTCTCTCTCTGAACTTGATCAAGCTCGTTTAGAGTTTGATTCATATGTAACCGACTTATCAGTCTTATTACAACAACCAGGAGTTTTAGAAACCTACGAAAATTTTCTCCAATATGAAGCTTATGCATCTAGAGGTAACCCTTTAGAAAACTTTTATTCATTCAGAAAACAATTCAACATATAAATTATTTCTTGGGTATACTCTCGCAAGCACATACGTAAGCATTGCTTCGGCATTTATCACTGACGAAGAAATACGAAAACAAGATTCTGTTATGATTGATATATGTCACATCAAACCTTCAAAAGCAGATCTGATGTTCCCATTCGCCTCACCTCAGAACGTCTTGCTCATATACTGGAAAACCATCAGGAAATGATGTCGTATGTATTTGAACTTGAGGTGATCATACGTGACCCAGACTACATTATTGAAGGTAAACAACAGGAAAGAATATCACTCAGGGAGTATAAAAACTACTATCTTGTGGTAATATATAAGGAAGATCAGAACACAAAAGACGGATTCATTATTACCGCATTCAAAACGACAAATATACAATATTACTCAAGAAAAAATATCCTATGGAAAAAAATATAATCAACACAATACAAAAATCGCTCCCCACACTTTTTACCGTAATAAAAAAACAGAAAAAAAACTATTTCTCTGTTGATTATGACAATGAAGCAGATGTCATGTATATTGCATTTGATGAGAACAAAAAAGCAGGCGATACCGAAGTATATTCTGATGATATCCTTGTAAGAAGAAGAGATAACGATCTTGTAGGGCTTACTGTCCTACATGCATCCTCTCTTCTAAAACACAACTAATCGATCATCTCCCTCGCCACCACATACGCAAGCATCGCCTTATTTGAATACTTCACTTACTTTTTTCCATGGCAGTACACTCCCTTCAGTCCGTTTTTGTATTTGGTCTCCTCCGTACACAACATAATTCTTTCCAATTCCTTCCTGAGTCATCCCGTCCCAATAACGAAGATTTTCAAAATAATCAGAAGAGACGGTTTTTCCTGCTTTTATCTCTACCGCAATACTATCGCCGCCTGCTTGCTTTGCCAGGTAATCTATCTCATGACCTGTTTTGTCCCGTAAATAAAAACCTACATCCGATCTTTGTGTGTTCATTTGATACTTTATAAACTCTGACACTATCATTGTCTCAAATAATGCCCCTTTCAGAGGATGTGTGATAATTTGCTGTGGAGACTCAATGCCCAGAAGTGAAGTAGCAAGACCAGCATCATAAAAATACAGCTTCGGAGATTTTGTGATCTGTTTATTAAAGTTTTTGTAGTATGGCTTCAACAGAAAAACAACAAAGCTGGTTTCAAGAACAGAAATCCAGGAACGGGCAGTGTTGTGGGTTATACCTGTATCATTGGCAAGCGCTGAGAGATTTAAAATCTGGCCCGTGCGACCTGCGCACAACTTCAAAAACTTGTGAAACTGACTCAAATCTGTCACTTCTTTGATACTGCGTACATCCCGCTCAAGATAGGTCTTAATATAGCTTCGATACCATATAGATGGCTCCAAACTTTCTATATCCCAAATCCGTGGATAAAGCCCTCGATAGATAAGATCTTCGTAGCGCACCGGAAATGTATCAAGGTGTTCTACCTCCTGCATAGTAAATGGAAGTAAATGCAGTATACCTGCCCGACCTGCAAGCGACTGGGAAATGTTATCAAGAAGTAAAAAATGCTGTGATCCCGAAAGAATATACTGACCTGTTTTTCTTTCTTCATCAGATTTTGTCTGAATATACGAAAAAAGCTCTGGAACATGCTGTACCTCATCAAATATGACAGGAGGTGAGTGAGTAGTCAAAAAACCCCTTGGATCTTCTCTGGCAAAGGAACGTGTATCAAGATCCTCCAGCGAAACGTACGGGATTTGACTAAAGATATCTTTTAAAAGTGTCGTTTTCCCTGCTTGCCGTGGTCCAGTGAGCGCTATGATCGGAAATGTGCCAAACTGCCTTTTGAGTGTATCTTCAATAGCACGATGAATGATCATATTTTTATTATATCGTTTCTATCTAAATTGTCAATTGAATTTACAATTTATCCACTATCTCCCCAGCCAACACATACGCCAGAATCGCCTCACTCACGACTCCTGCACGGGGTACCACACAAATATCCGATCTTTCAATGGTCGCATCGGCCGTTTTTTTTGTTTCAATATCAACGGTTTGAAGTGGCTTATAGAGTGTAGAAATCGGCTTATGATACGCGCGTACCACAATTGGCATTCCATTGGTGACCCCACCTTCGATGCCCCCTGCACGATTGGTTTTACGGAAATACATATCTTTGTCATTCCCGTGAAAACGGGAATCCATGGATCCCCGATCGGGGTCGGGGATGACAGAAGATTCAGGATGACGATAATGTATCTCATCATGCACTTCTGATCCATATTTTCCCGCATTTTTAATCCCTGATCCAATCTCCACGGCTTTCACCGACTGAATACTCATCATCGCTTGTGCAATGAGCCCATCCAGTTTGGTATCCCACTGTGCGTAATCACCAAGTCCTGCGGGTACTCCAACCGCCCACGTCTCAACGACACCACCAAGCGTATCTTTGTCGATTCGCGCACGTTGAATCAATTGTTTCATTTCACGAGATTTTCCGGGATCAACGCATCGAATCTCCGGATCATTTTCATACGTTTTCTTAATATCATCAAACGAATACTTTGAATCGACCATACTATCGCCAATTTGCAACGTGTGACTTGAAATTTCAATATTTTTGGTAAGAAGATACTGTTTGAATATTCCTCCCGCTGCAACTCGCGCCGCAGTCTCACGTGCACTGGCACGCTCTAAAACATTTCGGACATCATCAAAGCCATGTTTTTGCACACCCGCAAGATCTGCATGTCCGGGTCGTGGTTGGGTAATTTTTACAGATTCAACAATTTCGTCTGGTTGCTCTTCAATACTCATTTTGTCACTCCAATTTTCATGATCTTTATTCCAGATGATCATCGAGATCGGGCTTCCGATGGTTTTTCCAAAACGTACTCCTGAAAGTATCTTAGCTTCATCTTTTTCTATTTGCATCCGCCCGCCAGAACCCGCGCCTACTTGACGCTTAGCAAGTTCTGCATTGATAAAATCTACTGAAATGGGGATGCCCGCTGGCATTCCATCAATGATAACCGTAAGTCCTTTGCCGTGCGATTCGCCGGCGGTAAGAAATCGTATCATGTTAATGTATTATATACTTTTTTTAAGTCCGCAATCTGTATCTGCCCCTCTGCACTCTCACACCAGGGAGTCGAGGCATACGTCAGATAACTACCAAGCAGTGGCCCCAGAATCCGCGTCATTCTACCAACTGCACCCATACCAACAACAATTCGTTCTTCATCTTTTGGTTTATTGGTAAGGAGGCGATATAATTTGGTAACTTCATAATCATGATTCACCATTGTTGCAAGCTTAATGATGTCTGGGTTACAAGTATTTATGTTATAGATGATCTTTTGTATATCCCAATAACTCGGCGTTCCCACAAAATTATGATACGAGATGATGAACTTCGTTTTTTCGTTTCTATTAAATTCATGATGTTGCATGGTTGCAAGTTCTATGTCGACATATTCAAACATGCCAATCGCTGATTGTAATATACTGATTCTATCTTCCTCAGATCCGGCAAAATGTCCACTTTCAGATGATGGTCTGCACGTTACTATGGCAGGAACAGTTGTTTTCGCCCGAATACTATCTAGATTCGAAACGGTCATATCAGATATATAATCTACCCGAAGTTCAACGAGGTTTGATAGTCTTTGTGTCTTTTCAAGATTTCTGAGAAACACTTCCATCGTGTTACCCATTACTGGTGTACAAATGCGGATGTTCATAAATTCAAATGATCAAAGGAATAATGGAACAAAAAGTCAACGCTGGTTGATCTCTTGTTCACTTGCTCTTTTGTTCTAGTGCCTTCCTCATCACTTGCTCTGGCGCCTTTTTCCCAGTATACAACTCAAACTGAGCGATGCCTTGGTGAAGCAACATTTCGGTGCCATGGATAATAGTTGCGCCAACTGCTTTTGCATCGGTAAGTAACTGAGTTTCATACGGTGAATATACTACATCAAACACAATATGATGTTCGCAAATTGCAGATTTTGGCACTGGCGTTTCGTTTATCAAGTCTCCCATACCAATGTTTGTGGCATTAAGAATGATGTCGTATTCATGTAGGGACAGGTCGCGACCTGTCCCTACATATTTACCTGTCCCTACATTTTTACCGAATTCCTCTGCCAATCTCTCCGCCTTTTCCACTGTTCGGTTAAAAATCGTTAACGTCGCACCTTTTTCAATCACGCCATAGCCACAAGCCCGCGCGGCGCCACCAGCGCCAATCAAAGCAACTCGTTTATTCCGTAGGGACAAGTCTAGACTTGTCCCTACATTCTTCATTAAAATATTCTCTAATGGAACCACAACTCCCAACCAATCGGTGTTATACCCTTTGAGGATTCCATTATCATTCACCACGGTATTTACCGCGCCAATTTTTGCAGCAATGGGGTCTATTTCATCTAAATATTTCATCACTGCTATTTTATGAGGAATAGTACACGTAAGACCTCTGAAACCCATCACCCGCATGGCAGTAACAACATCTTTAACATGAGCTACTTTGACCTGTGATGCAACAAACACAAACTCATGATCAATTCCTAATTCAACATAAGCGGCATTGTGCATTGCAGGAGAAAGAGAATGCTCGACTGGGTCACCAATAATAATACAGAGTTTTGTTTTTCCAGTTATGTTCATACATTTAATTGTCTAATAATTTCATCCACAATGACAGAGATTTCTTTATTATCTGTGGTTATGGCTATGTCAGAAACATGTTGATAGGTTGATAGTCGCAATAAATATAACTTTTTTGCTTCTTCAGTATTTTTAAATAGTGGACGAGGTCTTGAATGTTTTTGTACTCTTCTTTTAATTTCGTCAAAAGACGTATGCAAGTATATGATTTTTCCACCGTTTTGTTTTAAATACTCAATGTTTATTGAATATACAATTACTCCTCCACCTGTTGCTACGATGATATCTCTCATACTTCCAACCTCCATAGCCACTTCTGTTTCCAACTCTCGAAATCTATTCTCTCCAAATTTTTCAAATATTTTTGGCGTTCTCATCTGTGCCTTTTGCTCTATCATGTCGTCCATATCAACAACAGCAAGACCAAGTCGTTTTCCCAACTCTTGAGAAATAGTTGACTTGCCCGATCTCATGAATCCGATAAGAATAATGTTCATGTCAGATAAACAACTGATATTCCAATTTCTCGCAACTTCTCCCAAAACGCGGGAAACGTTTTCTTGACTACCTCTGGATTGTTGATTTTCATACCATTAAGTTTTGCTCCTGCAACGGCAAAACTCATCGCCATCCGATGATCATTATACGTGTCAATAGTTGCAGGTTTTGGATTCCCTCCGTGAATAATGAGCGTATCTTCATCGGGTGATTCGGTTTGAATATTCATTTTCAAAAGCTCACTCTGAAGAGCTTTCACTCGCTCTGTTTCTTTCACGCGCAGTGACCGCACACCAGTGAGAATCGATGTTCTTTTTGCAAATGCCGCCAAGAGTGCCAGTGTCTGCGCCTGATCTGGACATTGCTCCATGTCTACTTCAATGGGTTTTACTCCATGACCGCGCACCACAACTTCTTCATCTTTGTATTCGACTTCAGTTCCCATTTTTGTAAGTATATCTAAAAATAATCGGTCACCTTGTTTTGAATTGGTTTCAAGATTTTTCAACAAAATAGTTGAGTTAGTAAGTGCGGCAATTGCAGCAAAGTAACCAGCTGCTGAGTAATCTCCTTCAACATGGTATGTATCAAGCCCCTGAGCACCCCACTCTTTCACCATATGTTTGGTAAGGTCACTGTATGATTTTGAAATGGGAGAAGTTGAAAAGGTGATTTTCACATCTCCGATAACTGGGGAAAGAAGCATGATTGCGGTAACAAACTGACTACTCACACCCCCATCCATCTCAATGACTTTGTTGTCGAGGCGTGAAGATGAAATGTTTATTGGAGGAAATCCTTCTTTCCCCACGTATTTAATGGTTGCACCAAGTTGTCGCAGCGCATCGACAAGACCTTTGATCGGACGCTCGTTGAGTCTTTCTTTACCTGAAAGAGTTTTTATACCAGGAACAATACAACAAAATGCCGTTATAAATCGTATGGTTGTACCAGAAAGATCTGCGTTGAGATGATATTCCCTATCCTTCACATCGGTATAATTTCCATGAACAACGAATGAATCTGCCTTCTTTTCAATTGATATACCCAGTGCGCGAAGACATGCAATCATAGCTTCCGTATCGTCACACATGAGTGGATTTTGGATGGTAACATCTTTTGGGGTAAGTGCCCCAAGGATAAGCGCGCGATTGGTGACACTTTTTGATCCAGGAATACTCACGGTGGTATTGACAGATGTTGAAAGCGGGATGAGTTCTATCATAGAATATATGCAATAGCTTTTCGCACAAATGATTCTCCTATTTCTACATTCTCTTCTCCCGCGCCGATTGCTGAGAGGAGGGTCCATTTTATCTTGCCACCACTATTTTTCTTGTCTGTTGAGAGAAGAGAGTATATTTCGTCGACGGATGTTTTTGCCGTATACTTGATTGGTAATCCTACTATTTGAATGGCAGATGCGATCTTGTTGAAATCTGTGTCTGAAATCATGCCACTGAGTGCTGCAATTTTTGCTTCGGCAACCATTCCTATGGCTACTGCTTCACCATGATAGAGTGGGTTAGATGATGAAAAGCTCAAAGACTCCAACACGTGACCTATGGTATGACCAAAGTTAAGAAGCTTTCGCGTTGACGATTCGTATTCATCTTGACGTACAATATCTACTTTTATTTCTACCGAGCGCGCGATGATGTCAATTTGTTTCTTACTATTAAATTCTGAAAATGGTTTTTCGCTGACTTCTTCAAAATATTTTTTATCGGCAATAAGGCCATGCTTCAAAACTTCAGCATATCCTTGAATCAGTGTTCGATGAGGCAATGTATGCAAGGTTGAAACGTCTGTAATAACAGCTTTTGGTTGACTAAACGTTCCCACATAATTTTTCATAGTTCCCAAATTCGCACCTGTTTTTCCGCCGACACTTGCATCCACCATGCCCTCCAATGTGGTAGAGATGTTGATGAAAGGAAGTCCGCGTAAATACGTACTTGCTGCAAAACCCCCAAGATCGGTGACTACCCCGCCACCCAGATTGATGACGACAGATTTTCGATCTAGATTCTTCTCCGCCATATTCTGATATATGTTTTCGACAGTTGAGAGTTGTTTTGATTTCTCTCCTGCGTCAAAGATATATGAATGAATCTTTTCGTTTGAAAATGATTCTTGCAATGCCTTGGTGACTGGTTCCAAATAATGCGGTGCTACTGTGGAATCGGTGATGACATATGCTTGTGAATATGAATTAAGAGATATAAGATTGCTCAATGTTGCAATCAACTTCTCTCCGATAAATACAGAGTATTTTTTCGAAATGTGTTGTATAGAAATATTGATAGTTTTCATATTATTCAGTATATAATGTACCTTTTTGATACGCACCAATTCGTCGGTGCGTTAACGTACTCTGCGCAATCGCGGCGATAATGATATCGAGCGATCCTTCTGGAATTTCTACATCGACCCAAAATTCGTATTCCCAGTCAGATCCTGGCACCGGTCGAGATTCTATTTTTGTCATATTCCCTTTTGCGTTTGCTATTGCTTGGAGAGCTCGCACTAAACTCCCTGGCTCGTGCTTGACATGAAATGCATAGGTTACCTTATTTATTGGTTGCAGTAACGATTCAGGATTTCGAGAAATGATGACCCACCGCGTCATATTGTTTTCAGTATTTCCAATGTTTTCGGCAACTACTTCCATATTCTTTTCTTCAATAGATTTTTTTCCACCAATTGCAGCTTTTGAACTATCGTTTCGTGCAAGAACCTCATCAATAGCAGATGCAGTACTTGATTCCTTGTGCGCTTTAAGCTTATGTTCTTTTATGAGTATCGAGCATTGGGCAAGTGCTTGTGTGTGAGAATACACGTCGATAATATCGGTAAATGACGTGCCTTTTATACCACCCAAATGAAGTTCAATATTCATCGAAACTTCACCGATAATGTATACATCTGATTGAAAGAGCACATCAACACTTTCATGCACCGAACTACTGGTGGAATTTTCAATACCCAAAATTCCCATGCCATCTTGACGAACGTTTTCAACAACTTCTGCAAATCCTCCCACTGGAACAAGAGCGTACTCATCGGTAGCAAATATTTTTCTCGCTATAATTTCACTGTACGATCCGACAGGACCAAGATAATAAATGTTCATATTATTAAGTGTTTTTTAATATGGCGATATGAAGTATCAAACTTTTCCAATTCTTTCTTTGCATAGGGATTGTACGTGTACATATCTTCAAATAATTCCATTGAGTCACTGTTGAGAACATCCATCATATCAAACATCCGTGAACCAGATTGAGTATCTATTGCACTTCGTGAAATATCGAGTTGATGCAATACGCCTCCAAGAAGATGTGACAAAAATTGGAATTGTGCTGCTTTTTTATCATGCTCGTCTGGTGACATTTCAATAACATGAAAATGGGAAGCAAATGCATCTCGGATGAATTGATAGATGTTTTGATCGATGCGTTCAGGATGCATTACCAATGGTAGTTTGGACATATCTTTATTCACATTGATATATGATGATAATCCAAACATCGGATGAGATGAAATAATCTGAGTTGTTTCTGGTAAAAATTCTCGCATCCATGCAGCGGGCATGCTCTTTACCGAACACACATCCATGACTATAGAGTTGGCTCCGATGTATTTGGCAATTTTTTTTAATACCTCTGGCATAGTACGAATAGGTACGGCAGGGATGATCAAGTCACATTGCGCTACTTGTTGGATAGATGATACGCGCCTATCTTTCAAGCTTTTTGATGATATAAGAATCTTAGCTTTGGGAAAAATTATGGGCAGAATATGATCCGTATAAAAAGATCCAAACCTTCCATAGCCTATAATACCAATAGTGGAAATCTCATTCATACTCTCTTCTCAACTTCTATAGCATACTCGTGCATCGTATTCCAGAGTTTTTTTACAAGTTCTTCTGACAAACCATACTCTTGTGCAAGGAGCAATCGATCCGACAACACTTCCTTCCATCGACCCTCATGAAACGGTGAAATACCTTGAGCTTTCTTGAGCATGCCAATAGACTTTGCATGATCCATCCGTTTTGTAAGGAGTTTAATGATTTGATGATCTATTTCATTAATGCTCTTTCTTAATGTTTCGATGTGAGTCATATATTTTTATGAAACAGATAATTTCTTATTCACTTGCAAAGGTGCAACAAGATCGCGAAATGTCGAAAGTACCGATACGAGCTCTCGGAGTTCCTGAATAGTGATATGTTGCTCTGTATCTGTGATTGATGTCCCAACTTCAATAAGCACTCCATCATACAGATACTCATTTGAAGAAATCTTCATTTTCATCGCCTCTACTACAGCCCCAACAATATGAGACTTTAATTTTGGACCATATGAATGACTCGGATCAAAATACATTTTTACTCCAGTGGTTTTTTTTACTCGTTCAGCAAGATTATGAACTACAGCATTTCGAAAATCTCCTTTTCCTGGAACGTCAACTCCACGATGAATCAATATAATATCATGTGAAATTTCACCAACATATTTGACCAAACCAGACCACGTTTTTTCCATCGTCGTTTTTCCTTTGTAATCCTTGTGATCTGCCGATTGGAGATGATCACCGATCCATTTACCGTTTTTAATTCCCACGTGCCAGCCATTTCTGCGCGCAAACACTGCAGTTTGTTCTATGTGCCAGCCAAGTTGGTCAACCGATGGATTCCATGGAAGAAACATTCCCTCTGGAAGAAGTTTTTCAAAGGATGGGAGCTGGATGATCGGATTCATTATTTCTGAGGCGATCATCATTCCGGTTTGATTATGTACTTTTTCTGCGATATAGGCACTGGGTAATATTTCAAAGTCACGAATACTTCCTCCATTTGATAGCCTATGAAGATTTTTTTGATATATTTCATAATCCATGCCCATGCCTTCTCCCGAAGTATCAAGATCTGTGCGAGATTTCAATCCAACGATTCTCGTTCCAGCAATGGCTTTTTGATTTTTTCCATCTTCGTTCTTGACCATAATGTCTGCGATTTCAAAAATCTCTTCGATATTTTTACTGTCAACAGAACATGGCCCTGCGATAATAGTGATTCCCTTGTTTTTCATAAAAAAAAGCCCGCCTATCTTGGGCGGGTGGGTGAAATATTTAGTTTGTGTTAATCACAACTTCCCACGCCACCTTGTGCGGTAGAGAAAAAATAGAAATAAAAACTTGTGTGGGTTATTGCTTTTGACATTATGTATATTGTAGCAAATACAGAAGAGTTGTCAAACTTAAATTGCGTACTATCTTTATCATAATAGTAAAAGTACACCAAAACCAAGAACCACGAATCCCACACCAGCAAAGATGTATGGGACAATATTTAGACCACTGACTGGTGGGGGTGGTATTGGAGTTGATGTCGTGACAATGACTGTAATCGACAGTTCTGGTGTTGGTGAAAGAATTCCTGAAGGGTTCACTGACGGCGTTAAAGTCCCTGAAGGAGTCGCTTCGTTTGATTCACCAAGCACCTGTTCTCCACTTTTTATCAAAGTAAAGCGTCTGCTCAGTTGTACTGTTTTTCCATTTTTACCTTTCGTTGT
>Ga0210006_1000341_pt1 | contig 38259 bp, 42 predicted proteins | sample CryGey02umfilter_2_FD_185452 | JGI IMG/M metagenome (GOLD analysis project Ga0210006, IMG submission 185452) | Groundwater microbial communities from aquifer in Utah, USA - Crystal Geyser 4/10/14 0.2 um filter (SPAdes) (version 3) | ecosystem: Environmental > Aquatic > Deep subsurface >... | reverse complement strand
TTACCCCCCACAACCACAGCCTCCCCCTCCGGCCCCACAAGAACCACCTTTAGGTACCTGAACTGTATCAAGGCTTTCTTGTGCTGAGTTTGGGTTAACTTCATCTTGTACAACAAAAACACCCGGAATCATTCCCATCCAACAGCTCCAAGAAACTGTGCCCGATTCTGTGGGTGTAAATTCAATTGTTTGCAATCCTTGTTTAATTTTAAAATTTAAATTATATTTTGGTACTTGGATAGCATTGTTACATCCGTTAAGCTCCTTCCCATCAATAATCCATTTTACTGGAACATCTTTCTTTAAAACAAATTTGTCTGGGCTCCATCCATATCTGTTAACTTCCATCCTAATCTCTTGGTACCCATCTTTAAATACCCAGTTAAGGTTTTCCGTGTTTGAATCAGAAGTAGGATTTCCATTAGTTGTTGGTATAATATTTGCACTTAACGTGTTTAAATCATACCCACTTCCAGTAAGGGCCAAGCCTCTGTTTATCATTATAATTCCTAAAATCATTACAATAATCCCTGAGGCCTTAAGTATTTTATGAGTGGCCTTTTTACTGATAATACTAGTTAAATATCCAAACCCTAACATCACTGGAAGAGTCCCTAAACCAAATACAAATAACATTTTTGCTCCTTCAATCATGCTGCCGGTTCCAGCAGCCATGATATATATTGCTTGCAATGGTCCACAAGCAATCATTAATCCATTAAGTAATCCAATTATTAATGGATGATTACTGTTTTCTTTTTCTTCTTTCTTTACAAATTTGTTGATGAATGTAGGTATTTTTATTCTAAATTTTCTTAATGCCGGAAAGATATTTAGCATTTTTAATCCATATATCACCAAGAATAATCCAGCAATAATCCCGGCAAATCCCCGCATAAATGGAGTAAAGGCAACAATACTTCCTATTAAACCAAATATTGATCCCATAATAGTATATGAAATGGTTTTTCCAATTCCATATGATGCGTGTAATTTGTATGCTTTCTTTCCTTCTCTTGCTCCTTTAGTAGTATAAGAAACGACAAATCCACCACACATTCCAACACAATGGAACCCAGTAAGTAACCCTACTACAAATAATAACCCATATCCCATATTTTGGGTAAGTTGTGGAAGTTCTATTCTTCCGTATAATTGCCAAGCAAAATAGATAAACAGCAAAAAACCCAACGCAGCGAAGGTCCAACCTAACCATCCTTGTTTTTTATTCTCTTGGTTGTTTACAATTTTTTGATTATTTGTGTACCCAACAGGAGTATAAGTTGGTTGATTATCTTCTTTGCAGACATATCCCTTTTCTTCTATTGCTTCTCTAATTTTTGATTTAGAAATTGTTTCAGAGTCATAACTGACTTCCACTTTCTCAGTAACATAATCTACATCTACACTTTTTACTCCTGGTAATTTCAAGACAGCTTTAGCAATAATTTTCTCACAACTATCACAGACCATTCCTGTAGCTTTAAATTTATCTTTAATCATTGACATGATAAAAGTCCTCCGTTTTTGTTTGAATCTTTAGTTGTAATAACATAACTAAGGGTAGCAATTATGATAACAATAAGCTGTGATATTAAACAAAAGATACATAATGCGTTAATCAAGAAGAATTCTGCATAGGTTAAATATAATGAAATGCCGGTAGCAATAAGTGAAGTATAAAAGATAGTTTTATATCTGAACATATATCTTAAGAAGGCAACTTTAAAATTAAGATTGTTTTTTGTTATCCATAAAGTTATTCCACTAATTAATCCTAAAATAGCATATCCAGCTAATCCAATCAAAGCTACAGGAATGCCAAAAAACTCTGCATATTTACTTTGACTAACCAAAGTGCATTGAAATGTTTTACTGAAATCACAAGGGCTATTAACAACAGAATAATGGATAAACGTCAAGTACCCTGAAACCATAATCCCCAAAATAGAAAGAAGAAAAATAAATTTCAAAATGTTCTGTTGTTTTTGTTGATTCATTCTACATTGTACCCCTCTTTAATAATGGTTTTTTTTATTTTTTCTTCACTAACTTTTTTTTCATCAAACACTATCACTGCAGTTTCTTTTTTGCTATCCACTTTACCTTTAACGCCTAAATCTTCTAACGCGTCTTCAATTAAAGTAGCGCAACTTTGGCAATGCATGCCTTTAACTTTTAAGGTTATTTTTTTCATTTTTTATCTCTCAGTTGGGTTTATTGCATCTTATCATAATATTTTATTTGTTTAACTCTGCTTCAATGGCTTGTTGGAATACTGAAAATGGTTGTGCACCAACTAATTGTTTTCCGTTAACAAAAAATGATGGTGTTCCAGATACTCCCAATTGTTGTCCTGCAGAAGCATCTTTTTTAACTTCTTGTGCCATCTGTCCAGAATCAAGACAAGCTGCAAATTTTGCAGTATCTAACCCAATATCTTGTGCATATTCCTTGAAAGTGCTTGATCCTCCAACAACTCCCCTTTCAAAAAGTAAGTCATGCATTTGGTAATACTGGTCTTGTTCTCCTGCACATTCGGCAGCTTCTGCAGCTTTTTGTGCTTGAGGATGAAATCCTAATGGGAAGTCTCTATAAACAAGTTTAACTTTTCCTGTTTCAATATACTTTAATCTGATTTGCTCTAGGGTTTCTCGATAAAACTTTTCGCAAAAAGGACATTCATAATCACTAAATTCGACAATTGTCACCGGGGCATCTTTATTACCTTCAAAATCATCATCATCAATTAGGATATCTAAATTTAAACTGGGATTATTTGTTGGAACATCATCTGGCAAGTTTTCATTTGGGACAAGAGTGTTAGCATCGTTATTGATTGCAGATAATCCCGATATCTTTATTGCTACAAACAACAATAGGATAGTTTGCACAATTATTGCCATTGCTAAGAATTTTTGAAATCCATTTAGTCCTTTTTTGCAACTATCTTTGCTTTCATCATGATATTTGGACTTATCTTGATGTTCCACTGAACGATCTTCCTCTTCAAAATGTGTCATTTTTTTACCTCTTATTATTTTTCTAATTCTTTTTTCATTCCTTGAAATTGCTTTTTTGTAATCTCTCCTTTAACATATCTCTCTTTTAAGACTTCAATGGGTTTATTTTTTTCAATTCCCAAAAAATCTTGGTTTAAATGACTTAAAGTTCCATTATTAATTAATCTTATTACTATCCATATAATTGCAAAACTGAATAATATCCCAAATATTGCTACAAATATCATCGTGTAATTACCTCCATAATTCCAAAATCCACATGAATATACCATTTTATTTTTCTTTCAATGTATTATTAAACAAAGCGAAATGCCCCCTGTTCTAATTCTGCCGTCTTAATTACGATATTCTCTCCCATAATAGTATGACTTAAATAACTGGGCCAACACCCATATCCTTTATTTTTTGTCCCTAAACCTTCAATACTGAATACCTTTCCACAATTATTACAGATCACATCTCTATCCTCTTGTCTATAACCTTTGTAACCACCACAAACGTCGCAGGCATCAAATGCTGTTTTGATTTCACCATTTTTGTCCTTAACCACAAAATATCTTACGATGGTACTTCCAACATTGTACTCAAATTTTTTTAGAGTGGTTGATATCTCTGTCAAGGGGATTTTGATATCATTAAATTCTTCTTGTTGATAAGTGTCAATATCAGTGTCAATAGTATTGCTTGGCGCAGTAATAGCACCAGTCAAATTAACATCGTTTTTAGTATTGTCTGAACAACCTATTACTAAAACTAGTGCCAAGACAAGTCCCAATCTAAGTATTGTTTGTGTATTCATGAGTATCTAAGAATTGAAACAACTTATAAGTAAGGTGGTGAAACTAGTTTCAATACGATGGGTTTTTATATTTTTTCTAATCTCAAGCACAAAATGACACAAACAATGCCAGCAGGAATAATATTACAATTAATTACTAGAGAATTTAAACAAAATCATTTTAATTATCAACAATTAGAAAGGTGTATTATTGAAAAGTTGGGTTTAAATTTAAAGAACACACAATTTGTTAATTGTTCTAAAATGACCTTTACTTTTATTGAACTTTTAGAATTTTTAGTTACGAAAGGAAAATTATTGAAGCAGAACCAAGAATACTTTTTAAATCCAGAAGTTGTTTGTTCTTGTAAAAATTAAGTAGGAATTAAGCAAGAGTCATTAAGTAAGAACTAATCAATGGCAAAGAAAAAGTAGTTCATTTTAAGATTATCACATTAGTCATTCCACGCCGCTTCCTCTCGATAATTCCCTTTCCCTCTAATTTATCTAAGATCCTTGTTACCTTAACTTTGGTTAATTTAGTTTCTTTAATTACATCGGATTGATAAACAGACCCCTGATTATTCAATAAAAGATTTAATATCATCTTTTCTTCTTCATCGGCGTTTTCGATAATTTCTTTTTTCTTATCAGAAGTAATTTCTGTACTCTTCTCTTTATGAATTGTGTGAATTTCTTTTGTGATTGTTTCTTCTTTCATAAAGAAGAAAATAAATGCTCCCACTAAGAATAACAAACTCATCAAACCATAACTGATTGCCTTTTGAGTTTCTAAGGTACTATGCATAGGGCAAGCAATTCCATGGGTACAACTAACATTAACAATCTCTTCTAAGGCCATATTGAAAGACATTACTATAAAAAACATTAATAATGCCATTCCTAATATCAATATTCCCACATGTTTATTTTTCATTAAGTTTAGAAAATATAGGCTGATTTATATTACTTTTGCAGAATATACTTAATTTGCTTTTAATTCGCTGTTCTCAATTGAAATAAAAACCTAACAATTGCATCCTATAAAGAGCAAAGCCTAACCACATAACTAAGATTAAGTAAAATAAAGAAAAGAAACGATTTAAAGGAAAGTATCCAGATAACCAATGGGTTAATTTCTGATGCAGTTTTCCTTTACTAAAGGTCATGAAAACATACACTAAAGAATCTAAAAAAAACAAATACCAAACAATTCCTTCCGTATAAAGCATTTTTAATCGTTATCTACTCTTGGCGCTAAGATAAAGGTTAATGCTAATCTATCAATAATCTTATATTCTAATTTTAAGGGATAGTCCGTGTTAAAGTAAACTAAAACTTTATCACTTAACTTCCCACCAGAAACCATTTTTTTGAGATACTCCAATGAAAATTTAGCTTTAAACTTATCATCTGAATCGGTTTTGATTATAGTATGTTCATCAGATTTCATCTCAATAAATGCTTTCGATAAATCTCCTTCTGCCTTAACTAATATCTGATTTTTATCTCCCAAAAATGTAACGGACTCAGCAACTACACTAACATCTTCAATAGACTCTGAAAGTTGAGATGCAGCCATCTCCACACTAATTGGAAAAACTAATTCCGGAACTTTTTGTTCTTTATCTTCTATTTCCAATGTTGGGATTGAAAACGAACGAGTAGTGCTACTTTTCATTTGAATCTTTAATTTATTGTCTTCAGTAGTTTCTAAGGTAAGTACATCTTCTCCTTTAGCTCTCTTAAGAATTTGTTTTAAATTGTTTAGATTAATTGAGAGTTCAGTTTCCTCATCAACTTCATATTTTGTAAAACAGCTGCTCAACATTCTGAAAATAACCATAGCTACATTGGCTGGGTCCATCGCTACTAATTCTAATCCATTTTTATTAACTTTAAATTTTGCTTCTGTGACTAGTTCTGAGATAATAGAAATACTATCTTTAAAGTATTTAGGTTCAGCTAAAACAAGTTTCATTTTTAATACCCCCCTCACCTAAAACCTACTGCCTATTGCAGTTTATAAAATTTGTTGTTATAAAGTAGTGGCTTTAAGAATAATTAATTTAAAGTTATACTTTTCCCATCAGCCATTAGGCGAACGGTTTCTCCTTCAATATAACCCATTTCTTTGGCTAAATCTTGCAAATGTCTAGTCATATCTTTCCCAGCATGAGATGGAATAATTAATTTAGGAGTTAAAACTTCAATTAGATCACGATGGTCTTCTCTGGCAGCATGTCCCGAAACATGTACATCTCTAAAGATACGCACATTTTTTGATTTTAAAAGTTTTTCTAACTTATCACGATTATCTCTGTTTAGGTCTACCGGAATAACAGAACAGCTAAAAATCACCACGTCGCCTTGTTCAAACTTGAATGGTAAATCTTCTCTAGCCATGGCAGAAAGGATGGCTTTTGGTTCTCCTTGGTGCCCGGTACAAACAATGAGATATTTCTCTTTTCCTTCTTTACTAATTCGCCTTAATCGTTTTTCTACTTTATCTCTGTAGCCGATTATTTCTGCATCAGCCTTAAAATTTACTAAGGAAACATTCTCAGCAGCACGCACATACTTATCTAAGGATCTTCCCAGAAAAACAATTTTTCTGTTTAGTGCTTTCCCCATTTCTACAATACTCTTTAATCTAGCGATATGTGAAGAGAAAGTTGAGACTACCATTCCTTTACTTTCTACATTTATACCTAACATAACATCCTTAAGCATTTGTTTAGCTACAGATTCTGATGGCATCTTTTTATGTTCATCTGCATATAATGATTCGGCAATTAATAGAATTACACCTTCTTTACCAATCTCTTGTAATCTTTCATAATTGGTTTTCTTCCCTAAAGTTGGTTGGCGGTCAAATTTGTAATCATTGGCATAAACAATTTTTCCGTAAGGGGTGTGAATAACTACTAAGGCAGCATGAGGGATTGAATGTGTTGCATTTATGAATTCAAGGGATATTTGGTCTGATAATTTGTAGGTGGAATTAAGATTAACAGTCATAATCTTGTTGGGAATGTCTAATCTATCATCTTTTAAAATACTTTGAATCACTTCGTTAGTATAAGGAGTGCAGATAATCTGTGCTTGTGGAAATAAAGGTGCGGCAAATGGAATTGCTCCAATATGGTCCAGATGAGCATGGCTAGGGATTATCGCTAAAACCTTATCTTGCCACTTTTGAATATATTTATAATCTGGTACTGCTCCAACTTTTAATAATTGAGAGTAAGTTTTTGCGCTAGTGTCTTCTCGATCTTCTGTATATCTAATGTAATTATCCATTTGAAGTCCCATATCTAAGATAATCACTTCATTATCAATCTTAATTGCAGTAGAATTTTTTCCGACTTCAGAAAATCCACCCATGGTAAAAACTTCAATAGTCATAGGTTTAGAATAATTTTATCGTTTATATACTTTTGCAGAAACCTTTTGAGAGACAAAAAAAGTGTGGGTGGCAGGGCTCGAACCTGCGTAAGCACTAAGCTACTGGATAACTTATCAATAATATTTTGATATTATTTTTTTTGAGTCCAGCCCGTTTGACCACTCCGGCACACCCACATAATCGGTAAAGAATCAAATCTATGACTTTTTTTATAAAACTTTCTTCTAAACATTTATAAATTGAGCAAACTTGACTATATTTATGAAAAAGGGGTTACTTTTGTTTGGTGTAATTTTAATTACTTTTGCTACTTTCTCAGCTTTTGCGGAAAATGAAATAAATCTCAACTCCCCTGAAAAAACAGATTTTACTAATTATTTACTTACTTTAAAATTAGATTCTGCCATTTATCAAGAAGTATTAGGGAGTAATCAAGTAAAAATACCTTCTATTTCTGGTGATAAAAATGTTGAAGCAACATTGGATGACCTTGACACTCCTACCTTAGATTATTATGGTTCAAGCAAAATTAGCTTTCCAAATGGGGGAGATATATTTGTATTCCCTGTTGGGTACATTCAAGGAAATGTGGTTGATGCGACAGGCAACTTAATTCCTAAAGCCCACTTATCTTTTGTATGTCATTCTTCTTTTACAGTTCAATTTCCTACTATTACTGATAATACTGGATTTTTTATTGTTCAAAATGTACCGATTGGAGAATGTACCATAATCGCATCTACGGAGGTATCTGCCGGGAGTTCTAAAGTTGTGATAACTACCGGGCAAATTTCAGAAGTAGAAATAGTTTTAGAAAAGCCAGTTTCTAACCAAAGTAGTTTATTTATGATTTTGTCCATTGTGGGTTTGCTTATGCTTTTAATTTTTGGATTCATTATGTTTAAGAGTATAAAAGAAAAGGGAAGAAAAGAACAGATATCTTTTAAACATCGTAAAAAAGAAGAGATTGAACACGAAGAACATAAAAGCTCAGAATTAAAGAAATTAAAAGAATCGAAAGAAATTAAAGAACTGAAAGAAACAAAAGAACAAAAAGAGACAGAAGCAATCTCTAAACAAACTAAAGCTCTTTTGCACATCCTTTCTGAGAAAGAAAAGAAAGTAGTAGAAATATTGATGGCTAACCAGAATCAAGCTTCACAAGCGAGGATTCGTAGAGACACAAAAATCCCTCGAACAACGTTGGCTAGAATCCTTCAATCTTTGGAAGCCAAAAAAATAATTTTAATTGAAAAAAGCGGAAAATGGGTAGATATTAAATTAACAGACTTCTTTTTAGGTAATTAATTGATTTGGGAAATAAATTAGGTGCATTTATTCATTTGGGCACATTTTTGGTCTTTATTTACATTGTTTGTCCACTCAACCTTTTAATATTTGTTTAACTTCTAAACAGACATGACCAAGGAGGTTAATACAAAAATGAAACTTAAAAAAACAATCGTAGCTTTATTTTCCATCTTGTTGATGGTATTAGCTGTCGCTCCTGTTAATGCTGAAGTAACTTTAAAACAAGTAAGTAATAGTTACTTTACTAATCAGGATTATCAGTTAATTAATTTTGAAGATGCAACAACTCCAAGTACACAATATTGGAACCAATATGGAGTAAAATTTTTAGATACTGATAAAACAAAAACAATTGTTTTAACTGGATATAATAGAGGGTATCAAGATACCGCTTCTGGAGATGTATCTATCTTTTCAGATGGTAAATTTCCTGCAACAAGCGCAAATGTGCCTTTAACTATAGAATTTAAAGAAGGGATGAAGGCTGTTGGTTTTTATGCGGGTAATGGTTTAAATAATGGACAACAAGTTAAAGCAACTGTTACTGCTTATAATCAGAATGGACAAGTCTTAGGTAGTATCCTTTTTTCTAACATTAAAGATCCTGTAACAACTTTCATTGGCTTAGAAGCACCACAACAACCTATTTACAAAGTTAGTTTGGATTATGGGGATTCTTTAGCTGGTGAAGAAATTGATGACGTAATGTTCATTAAAGCAGAAACAAGTACAACTACAACTGAGCCAATTACTGAAACTGAACCAGTTACGGGTAATCCTGTAATCTTTAGTGTAGGTGTAAATGATTATCCAGATCACCAAGATTATAGTCTTTCAAAGAACTTACCAAATGCTTATGTGAATATGTACACAGTTAAGTTAGCAAATAATGGTTTCAAGGTAATTGATTACAAAACTGTTAAAACATCAAATGATGTTAATCCTTCAGCTAACTTAACTGTTGAACCAGGTCAAATGGTTTACTTTGAAGGCTTCAAAACTTTAACTGGCGCTCAAAATGGCGCTGAAGAAAAGCAAACTTTCCTCTGGACCGCTCCCCCATACAAGAACTTCGGTCAGGGGAGAGTTTGCCAAACTAACTGGATGGAAGTAGACAAATATCTTCAAGGTAGCGAAAGTTCTGCTTGCGCGGATTCTTTGAGTGTTCCTTACCAAGATAAAACTTCTACATCTGGAACAGCAATAGAAACTAAAGTTGATCTTACTGCTGCAAATCTGGAATATGACCAGACCTCATTTAAAGCAAAAGTTTGTAATTTAGGAAATAAAGATGTAAGTGGAGTTAAAGTTCGTTTTACTGCCAATGGTAAAACGAATGACCTAACTTATGCACCATCTATTCCCGCAAATGGGTGTACTACACTTTACTCTTGGGGATTTAGTTATTTTGGAATGACTGTTAATGATAAAGTTGAAGCAACTTTGTATGTAGATCCAATGAACGTAGTTAGTGAGACTAATGAAAATAACAATAAACTGATTTTACAAGTCTCTAATGGACAAGTAGTTACGGAACAAGCAATGTCAGCAAAATATTTTGTTTTTCCAAGAAGTCAAGATAAAACTGCTCGTGGAATTGTTGGTAAGTATTTGTTAAGTAATGGTGTGTGGTCTTTAGTTGACACTACATACGCTACGCTTGAAGATACAATAATTGTTTCACCAAATGGTCAAGCACCAGGACAGTCTTATTATGCAGAGATGAGTGTTAACGATGGTGAGACTGTTGCGTTTGTTGCTTTTTATCCAATATCTCAAATCCCGGATAAAATTAACAATAACAATTTTCCTTCAGAAGTTCCATTGAAATTTAATGGAAAGAATGTTAACGGAAAAGTGCAAGTTTGTGATTTAACAGAAGGGTGTAGCAAGACCTATGGAAGTCATTCCCAAGAGCTGCTTTACTTTAATGGTCAGGAATTTCAAACCATTTATAGTAATCCAGAATTAGGAAATAAAGATTTATTTGTTGTTGGAGAACAAACTCAACCAGTGATCTTACCCGCCTATAATGAAAACAAATGGCCTGTAAACACAGACAATACCGGTATGCAAAAACCTTCCAAAGAAGATTGTGCATCTGGTTGTTCATATAATGGCAAGTGTCTTCCTGTTGGAACTAAATTGATGCCTGAAGGTCGCGGTAGTGGGGTATATTGTAGTTGGGATGGACAAACAGTTGACCAAAAGTATGTTGGTGAGTTTTGTCAGAATGACTACGAATGTACTACAAATTCTTGTATGAACGGTAAGTGTTTAGATTTAGAACAACAGTTTCGCCAGCAGCAAAATTTGTTGGAAAGAATCTTAAGTTGGTTAGGGTTAAATTAAACACTTAACTTTTTCTTTTTTTTTCTTTAAATTTTTTAAGAATTTTTATGATTAAACCACAACAAACATGAATTAAAAATTAGAAAAAGAAAGAATCAACTAATTTTTCTTAATTGTCCTTCAATATCCTTTAATTGAGATTCAAGTTCGTCTAGCTCAGACATAACTGGTTTACGAGTCATAATTGGTTCTGGTCTACTGACTTCTATTTCTTCTTCCGGTTCTTCAACTGTTTCTTTAATCGGAACAGTTAACCTAGGAATTTCTCTCCGAGGAGAAGATAAACTTAATTTACCCTTTGGAAAGTGTCTTCTTAGTTTATTTTCTAAAAGACCAGTAAGTTCTTTGATATCATTCTTTAAAGTGTTAAAAGTCGTAACTTTTTCTTCTTGGATCTGTCTAAACTTTTCATAACTTTGCATAAAGATGATAATCTCTCTTAAAGATTCCAGAATGTTTTTTCTTACATTTTTTGGTTCATTAACTTGGACCATGTATTCTGGTTCTTTTTCTTTGGTGGTTATAGTTCTACTTTTAACTGCAACGCGTTTCTTAACCAGGCTTTTTTTTGGTGTTACCATCTTTTTGCTTTTCTTTGCCATCTTAAAATTAATAATTTTCTGGTTCATTTAGTGAATGATCAATGAAATCAACTTTCTTTTCAAATTCGGTTAACGCACTTTGCCACATTTCAATTTGATGGTCTTCTTCATTTTTAAGATCATTAATCTTTAATAATGTTGATTTGGCTTCTTCAATTTTTTTCCGAATAGCTCTAATTGTGTTTAACACATCATCATACTCATCTATCTTTACGAAAACAGGCATTTGTTCCATTATAATCACCCCATAGGTTTTGGGTAAGGGCCGTACGGCCTCATTCTCCCTTAAATAGTGTTTTGTCTATTTGTAGTAAGCCATCATGAACGGCTTTAGTTGCTCTTCTCATTTTTATGAAATGGGTTTCTTCGTTATATTCTGATAAATCCACATTTTTACTTGCTTCTCTTAAATCAGCCATTCCTTTACGCATCTCTTCCACTTCTCCTAGAATCTTGCGATAAGTTTCTATTTTAATAAAAGAATTGTCCACGGCAGGAGCAGGTGAAAGAGGACTTTTTAATCGAGGAGCTGATTTTACATCAGGCATTTGCATTGGCTCATCTTCCGCATATTCTTCTTCAGGTACAATCTGTTTGTTAACTCCAACAGCAGCTTTTACTTGTTCCGGTCGGATAACTTTGTCTGAAGATGCAAATTGAGGAAATTGCAATGATTTCTCATCAAAAGGCCTTCCTTCCGGAAAAGGCACTCTTGGAACAACTTTTTTCTTTCCAAATATCCATCCCATTTTATGTCTTTAATGTGGAACGCGTTTAAAAACTTTGTTTAGTATTATATAATGGTAAATAGAAATACTTTTATTCTTAAACTCTTTCTTTCTTAGATGAATAAACCATTATTTTGTTTTTTCCTTTTGTTTTTTATAATTTCATTATTTAGTTCGTCTTTTGTTAATGCAGAACTAATTATTTCTGAAATAATGTATAATCCCTCTACCACGATGGGAGCAGATTCTGATTTAGAATGGGTAGAATTGTATAACTCAGATGAAAATCAGTTTAATTTTAGTGGCTTCACGATCAATGGCAAAAAAATGAATTCACAGATGATTGATTCTTATGCATATTTAGTTATTGTTAATGAACTTATTGATGGAACTGATGCAGACAATGATAGTTTCCAAAAATTTTATGGGTCAAATATTTCTGCTGTGGAAAGCAAAGCATTTAGTTTAAGTAATACCGGAGCAGAAATTACTATTAGTAATGGATCGTTTTCTTTTCATGCTAATTATTCAGATCAGGATGGTGGTGATGGCAACGGACATTCTTTAGAACTGGTTAATTCTTCTTGGGTAGAAAGTAAAGAGTTATATGGTACCCCCGGAAGAGAGAATACAGGGGTTGTTATTGAAAAGGTAGGTTCTAGTGTTGTATCTCTAGATGTTTATCTAAGAGAACCAATCTATCACAATTATTTTTACGACAAACTTTTCAAAATAACCATCAAAAATAAAGACAATTGTAGTAATAAAGAGGAGATTAGCGTGGAATATAATCTTAGTTCCTTTGGAAAATTAATCTATTCAGATAACTTTGTTAAAGAAGTTGGTTGTTCTTCTTACTCCAGTACCGGAAAATTAATTGTATCTGATCCGGGAGAATATACTTTGTGCGGAAAAATTGTTGATTTTGTAAATAATATTGTTGCCTGCAAAAATATAACTGTTGTTAACGTTTCAGAAATTCCTTGTGATATCAATCTTAGTATTATAACAGAAAGGATGATTTATCAAGAAGGAGAAAAAATTAAATATTATCATATCTTAAATGATGAGCAGTATCCATATTCTATTGAATATTGGGTAGAAGATCTTCTTGGCCAAAGTTTTAAGACTAAGAGCACGACTTTTAATTTAAACCAAAAATCTTATACTCCTAAAATTGAAGAAATAGATCGGGTATTGTTGTTTAAAGCGAAAGTTTATCCTTTATGTGCGGATTTGAATTCAGATAATAATTTAGCTGAAAAAATGGTGATAATCACTAAACCAATTGTAGAAGCAGAAAAGCAAGTTGAAAAACCAGAAGAATCTTCTATTGAGATTGTTAAAATTTCCCCTTTAGTGGCCAAATTTGGTGGTGTTATAAAAGTGGAAGTAGAAATATATAAGGGGTCAACTAGCAAATATTCTCTTTCAGCATATTTGGAAAAAGATGGCAAGAAAATTAGTGAAGTTACAAAATTTAACCTTCAGGAAAAAAATACCAAATACAAATTAACTTTGCCTTTGTTGATAAACCCAAATTGTGATGGTAAGATAAAAGATGGTGCATTCAATTTAATTGTTGAGGGTCTTGATGAAAAGGCAGAAAGAAAAATTAAGGTACAGGATTTTGATAAGGATGTATGCAAAAATTCTGTTGAATATATCAAACACGAAGATAAAATTGCTTCAAAAAATCTTAATAAAGAGGAAATAACTTCATCTTCACCTAGTTTATTTGTTAAAAATGAAGATGCAAATTATAATTTGCCAATATTCTTAAACAAAAGTAAGCTTAATGGAGGTTTTGTTGTTTATCAATCTAGTTCCGACAAAGCAAAAGAGTTAATTCCATACGTTTTAATTACAACCTTCATTTTATTGTTAATTGTCTTGTGGCGAAAAATATAATTGTAAAATAATAATTGGTTTGGTGTTCTTGTTAATATTGTTTCTAATATTGTTTCTGCTTTGGAAACACTTAAAAACCCTGTCTTTTTATTTAATATAATGGTTAAAAAAATTGTTTTTAGGGCATTAATTGAAGTTTTAGGTAAACCAAAAGAACACGTAGAACACTCCTTGCAAGGATACATCAAAAAACTGAAGCAGGATGAAAAATATACTGTTATTGATGAAGACTACGTAGATGCAGAAAAAAAAGAAGAATCTGAATTGTGGGCCACCTTTACAGAATTGGAAGTAAAAACTGAAACTGTTGAAGATCTAATTACATTCTGCTTTGAATACATGCCATCTTCCATTGAAATATTAGAACCATCAGAAATTGTTTTAAGTGACCAAGACATTTCACATTTTTTAAGTAACTTACAAGGTCGTTTGCACCAAGTTGATATGATAGCTAAGCAAATGAAATTAGAAAATGATGCTTTGCGAGCCAATGCTAGCAAACTTGTTAAGAACAACCTTTTAATTCTCCTGGCTAAAGGACCGATGACGGCTGAACAACTTAGCAAGTATACCGGAGTTACACAAGAAAAATTAGAAGACTTTTTAGATAAGTTAATTGATGAGAAAAGAATAAATTTAAAAGAAGGTTTGTACACACTAACATTCGCAGATGGAAATTAATGAGAAAAAAGTTGAGGCTGTACTTTTTGCTGTTGGCAAAGAAATTTCTACAGAAAGAGTTGCTAGTTTATGTTCTTTGAGTTTAGAAGAGGTGGAACAGATTATGCAAAAATTAATGGCATTATATTCCTCTTCTGGAAATGCATTAAAGATTATTAAAAAAGAATTGGGATGGAAATTAACTGTTGAGGATCAATTCTTGCCTTTAGTCAGTAGCATAGTTTCCTCTACTGAATTAGATCGCCCATTAATGGACACCTTGGCAGTAATTGCTTGGAGATATCCTATTGTTCAATCGGAGATTATTAAATTAAGGGGAGGGGGAGCATACGATCACATGCGACTTTTGGAAGAGCAAGGATATATTGCTAAGGAAAAGTTTGGTCGGACTTTTAAGGTTAAGTTAACACAAAAGTTTTTTGAGTATTTTGATTTACCTAGTGAAGAGGCAAAACAAGCCTTTTTAAAACTAATCCCCGAAGATTTACTTAGAGAAGCAGAAAATGTCGATAAAGAAGCTGATGAAGTAGAACGATTAATTGAGTTAGATAAGAAAGAGAAGGTTGGCAAGTCTGAAATCGATAAAGCCATGAAAGATTTGCATAATATTGAATAGTCTTAAATAATGTTAAATAATGTAACTAATGTAAATGATTGTGAGATTAACCACAACCTTTATAAAGGAAAGTTCTCTCTATATTCTGTTGTTTTATCGACGACAAAATAATAGTTTGATTAATTAATATAATTTTTATAAAATGGAAGAAACTCCTCAAGAAAAGAGCACAATTATTCACAAGTTAATTGAAGAAGAAATGAAAACGGCATACGTTACGTATGCAATGTCTGTAATTGTGGGAAGAGCACTACCAGATGTGAGAGATGGGCTTAAACCAGTACACCGAAGAATTCTTTATGCCATGTATGACATGGGTATGTTTCACAACAAATCATTCAAGAAATCAGCAAGAATTGTAGGGGAAGTTTTGGGTAAGTATCATCCTCATGGTGATTCAGCCGTTTACGATTCTTTAGTAAGGATGGCACAAGAGTTTTCTTTGAGGTATCCATTAATTAAGGGACAAGGTAACTTTGGTTCCATTGATGGCGATAGGGCAGCAGCTATGCGTTATACTGAAGCAAAATTGAACAAATTGGCAGAATCTTTGCTGAAAGACATCGAAAAAAACACTGTTGATTTCAAAGATAACTTTGATGGATCTCTTAAAGAGCCAGTAATCATACCTACAAAACTACCCAACCTTTTAGTTAATGGATCATCTGGAATCGCAGTGGGCATGGCTACAAATATCCCCCCTCATAACTTGGCAGAAATTTCTCGAGCAGTAATTGCTACCATAGATAACCCGGAGATAGGAGTTGAGGAATTAATGCAAATTGTTCCGGGTCCAGATTTTCCTACCGGAGGAGAAGTTGCTTGTGGAACCGGATTGTTACATGCTTATGCTACAGGAAGAGGAAAAGTAACTATAAAGTCTATTTGTGAAGTTGTAGAAGATAAAATAATTGTTAAAGAGATTCCCTACCAAGTTAACAAAGCAGAGTTAATTGAACATATTGCTGAGTTAGTTAAGGATAAAAAAATCCCAGGCATCAGAAATATTAACGACGAATCTGATCGAGAAGGTATTAGGGTGGTTATTGACATCAAGCGTGATGCAGATCCGCAGGTGGTACTTAATCAGCTTTACAAATATAGTCGATTGAAGGTGTCTTTTGGTATCAACATGCTTTCTTTAGTCGATAATCAACCAAAACTCCAAGGTCTTAAAGAAATGTTAACTCATCATATTGAACATCGTAAGGTTGTGATTGTTCGTAGAACAGAATATGATTTAGCGCAGGCAGAAAAAAGAATTCATATTCTACAAGGATTACTTATTGCTTTAAATAACCTTGATGAAGTTATTCCAGGGATTAGACAAAGCAAAACTGTAGAAGAAGCTCGCGATTTTTTAACTGGCAAATATGATCTTACAGAGATTCAAGCAAGAGCAATCTTGGATATGAAATTACAAAAGCTGGCTTCCTTGGAGCAAGAAAAAATTAAGAGTGAGCACAACGATTTATTAGTTAAGATTGAAGAATATCAAGGAATTCTTGCTTCGGAACAAAAAGTTTTAGACATCATAAAAGGGGAGCAAAATGAATTGATTGATGAATATGGTGATGCTAGACGTTCTAAGATTATTCTGGGAGAAGAAGATGATTTTGATATTGAAGAGTTGATTGAAGAGGGAACTGTGATTGTTAGTATGACTAATACTGGGTATATCAAGAGACTTCCCGTGGATACATATAAAACTCAAAAGCGCGGTGGAAAAGGAGTTATTGCCACGGGTATGAAAGAAGAAGATTTTGTTGACAGATTATATATTACTTCTACTCACGCATATTTATTATTCTTTACTGATCAAGGGCAAGTTTACTGGTTAAAGGTTTACAACATTCCTGAAGGGAGCAGGCAAGCGAAAGGAAGGCACATTGCAAATTTATTAGAATTAAGTCCTGGTGAAAATATCAACGCAGTTATTCCAGTATCAGATTTTAAACAAGGATATCTTTTCATGGTCACAAAACAAGGAGTAGTTAAGAAAACAGATTTAGAATCTTTTTCTAATCCTCGTAAAGGCGGAATTAGAGCAGTTAATCTTGATGAAGGGGATGTTTTGATCGGAGTTAAACATACTACTGGAGATAAGGAAATGATTTTAGCAACTCGTCACGGACTAGCTAATCGCTTTAAAGAGGAAGATATTCGCGCAGTTGGTAGAACTGCCCGGGGTGTTCGCGGCATTAGGTTGGGTAAGGATGATGAGGTTGTCGGGATGTTGGCTGCAGAAGAAGACAAGGAAATTCTTACATTAACTGAAAATGGTTATGGAAAAAGAACGCCCGTAAGTGAATACCGGTTATGTAATCGTGGTGGAAAAGGAGTTACTAACATCAAGATTACTGATAAGAATGGTCCAGTGCAAACAGTTATGTTAGTTGAAGGTAATGAAGAGTTAATGGTAATGTCCAAGAATGGTATTGCTATACGGATGAAATGTTCTGATATTTCTGTCATTGGAAGAATAACGCAAGGAGTAAGAGTAATGCGGTTGAGTGAAGGGGATCAACTTGCCGCCGCTGCGAAAGTAATTCCCGATGAAGACGAAGAAGAAAAAGGGCAGCCTAATGACAGTGGGAAAGTACAGAATACAATTGATTTACAGAATACCATCGATTCAGAAGATCTAGCGGAATTTGAAGATACTAGTGATACTGAAGAAAGTGATGATGATGAAGAAAATAATATAAAAGAATGAAATTATGTTTATTAGTGAATTCTGGATTTGAAGAACTAGCTAAGCAAGAGGTTGAAGAGCTAGTAAACAAAAAAATTCAGGTTAGTACACAGGTTTTAGAGGTAGAAGCGACTCCAGAAGAAGCATTAAAATTAGCAACACATCTTCAATCAGTACGTAGAATATTAATTGCATTTGATTCTGTAACAGAAATAAATAAAGCAAAGTTTGATCCTAAATTATTGTCTCAATTATTTTTTGATGAAAATACTTTTAAGGTGGAAGTGGAACAAGTTAAAGGTAATTCAACAAGAATAGAAATTGCTCAGAAAATTGCCGGAGAAGTTTTTTCCTGTTTTGATAAAGTTAAATTGGATTTGCGTAAACCGGAAAGTTATGTGGTTGTTTTCTTTAATGGAGAAAGATATTTTATAGGATTAGATCTTGTAGGAAAAGAAATTAATTCTCGAGAATATAGAATTTTTTTAAGTCCAGCTTCTTTTAAAGGAGATCTAGCTTATTATTTTGTGCGCTCTTCTGGACTAAAAATAGGAGAACAATTGTTGATTGGGTTTGCTAAAGATGGAACTTTGGCAATTGAGGCTGTTTTGTTTATGAATCAACTGCCGGTTTTAAAACAAAATGAGTTCTGGAAAAAAATCCCCATTCTTGCAAAAACTGCGTATTATACCAATCCTGTTAAAGAAAAAATGATGGTTCAAGCAACTGACACTAATATGCAAAATATCACTGCCACACGTAAGAATAGTATCTTGGCAGGATGCAAGGATTATCTTGGTGCGCAGAAGTATTCTTTAGATGAATGGGACATAAAATTTTCAAAAGAACAGTTTGATAGAATTATTTTACAAGTTACAACTAAGGATGAAGACGAGATTAATGAGATTTATTATCAAACAAGTTATGTGCTTAAGCATGGTGGATTTTTGATGTTAATTGGCCGACCAACTTGGGATTTAACCATTTCTGAAAAGTTTGAACTTATAGAATGTAAAGAGATATTTAAAGGAGAAAGTGGTTACAAATTTTGGTTGTTAAAAAGGTTGTAAAGAAAGGCAGTAAAGATTTATATATCAAAGAGATTTATTATTTTCTGAAGATGGTTTCCTTTAAAGAGTTGGTAGAACGGATTAAAGATTATTATCGTTTTAGTAAACAAGAAGTGTCTGGGTTAGTTGTTGCTATTATTGTTACTGGGTTTCTGTTTTCTTTTCGTGATTGGGGAGTTGAGGAATTTAACCTCATTTTTGGGTTAAAGAACTTTTTACTTGCGATTATTGTGGCTGCCATCTCTTTTTGGTTTAAAATTTCCTGCCAAAAGGTTTATGGACTAGGAGAGGGTCAAGATGCTGAGTTTAAAACTTGGTGGGTAGGGATCGTAGTAATGCTAGTACTTGGGTTTATTACCAGTGGCTGGGTGCCTTTAATTCTGGCAGGCGGAGTTGTTTCTTCTTTTATGGTTAGACAAAGGTTGGGAGAATTTCGGTATGGGTTCTCTACATGGACCATGGCTATTACAGCAATGTGGGCAATTTTGGGAAACTTGATTTTGGCAATAATTTTTTCTATCGGTTTACACTTTTTTCCACAAAGTTATTTTTTAGATGTTGGGATGAAAATGAATCTAATGATGGCGTTTTGTTCTTGGTTACCATTCCCACAACAAGATGGATTGGCATTATTTTTTGGTTCTCGGGGACTATTCTTTCTGGGGATTGGTGCAACATTATTAGCAGCGGTGTTATTATTGACTAAGACCACAATTGGATTAATTGTTGCGATAGTTATTGGTACATTAATATCTATTGGATATATGATGGTTGGTTCAGAAAAATGATTTTTGATAAAATTAAATGGGATGAACAATGGGCAGAGACGTTTGCGGTTTTCTTTACAGCCGTTGGTTTTGTTATTGCTTTATTATTGAGAAGTGCTTTATTTACTTATCTTTCAGTTATCGTTGCAGGAGCATTGGCAGGTAGATTATTTTATGCACGAAGATTTGCTCAACCAATATTTCCATTTGTAATGATGATTGTAGGCTTCTTAGTTGGATACTTATTGGGTAGTTTTTGGGCTAGTAGATTCTGGGTGTTAACATTCTTCGCATTGTCTTTTGGAACGTCTTATTATTTACACTTGAAGGAATTTTTGGTAATATTTAAAAAGGAGCTGTTCCTTAAGTAAGAATATGGAAACTTACAAAGTTAAGAGTATTACTATCAGTAGAAAACCGGGAGAAAACAAAGACGGGTTTAAGACTGCTTTTATTGGACTTTTTACAGATAATAATCCCCATCTTAAAGCTAAGGTTCCTCTTAAAGTTCTAGAATTTAAGAATACTGAAAAGGTTAGAATTAGAGAACTAAGAAATATTTCTTATTATCTTGCTGGAAATGATATTGTAATTAATGATTTACTTAAAGTTAATTTTGATGTTAAGAAAAATGTTCTTACAATAACTGGGGAGCAGGAGCTTCCTGAACTAGATTAAATTAATTTGATAGATGTTCTTGTGAATGTTAGAAGACTTAGTGATTATAGTTGGTAAGGGACATTGTGGGCAAGAAGAAATAGTTGAGGCTCTTTCTGATAAAGGATATCAAACTGAAAAAACAATCAATTGTATCTGGCCAAGGGATGATTATGTTTTACATAATGGTATTTATACTAAAAGTTGGAATACAGATGGATCATATAATCCTTTAGGTGAAGGAGGAAATCTTCGTTTTGGAGATGGATTTGTATTGTTTTCTGATTACGCTGCCTGGTTAGAATTTGGTAATTCAGAAGAAGCCTTAGTCAAGTTAAAAGAAACTTTTCTAGGGATGAGGCCATATTTAGTTCCAACTGGGTATCCTGAAATAATCCCAAAAGGTGAACATATTGATTTGTTTACTTTAGTTTGTCCAAAACAGAAGTTATTATTTTTAGATTGGGGAATTGAGAATGCGGTTAGGAAAAGAGTATATTCAGAAATTGCAGAAAGGGAAGGATTAAAAGTTATTTATTATGACTATGAAGAAGTGGCCTTACCATTAAATGCAGCAATCTTACCAGGAGAAAATGGAACAGATATTGTTTTATTAGATCGTGCATGTATTCCTTTAATGAGGATGTTAAGAAACAATGGTGTAGAGGTAATTCCTGTTGATTTTCCAAAAATAAAACATCCAAATGGTAAACTGAATTGTCAAGTTAATCATTACTACAAAAGTGATGATATTACTATACTTGATCTGTTAAGGAAAGTTTAAAAAGAAAAATTTAAACTTAAAATTTTGAAGTCAGAATAAAATAAAAAATAAAAAAGGATTATGCTGCTCTTCTCCAAGCATCTTCCGTTTTTCCAAATACTTCTTCTCCATCAATTTTGATGTTATCAACTCTTTCAGAATATTTAGTGTTTCTTAAAACTTTGTTAATCTCTCTTATTTGACGATTCCATGTTCTAACTACCAGTCTAGATGTTTGGAGAAACACTTTTAAATCTTTAACAGCTTGTTGCACTTCTTTTCTTCCTTCAGAAGTATAAGTCGCTTCTGCACCACCACTAGAATAAGGACGTTTTTGATATTCTCTTTGTTGTTCTTTACGATAGGTTTCCATGGCTCTTCTCATTTCACTTAATCCTTTATTGTATGCTGCTCTTCCTTTTTCAGAGAATAAGGCTGGTGCAACTAATAATTATCCTGCGGCATTAACCAACACTCTGGCGGTGGACAGGTTTCCTGGCTGCCAACCAGATCCAAAGGAAAAGGGTAATCGTTTAGCATAAGATAATTCAGCTTGTCTAGCCTCTTTAAGATGTTCTTGTATTCTTTGAATATTTTTTTTCTTAGCTGTACTCAATCCCATGGTTTTTAATGCTTTAACACAAGTATCAGATAATTGTCTGAACAAAGAACCAGTTTCTCTTGAAGTTAAGGACATAACTCCCAGAATTCTTTCAAATTCTTTAAATTCGTTTTCAGTTAAAATTTTATTATAATTCGCGGGGGTAAGTTCTTCTAATCTACGCATCTCTGCCTGAAATTGCACTCCATGCTGTAGTAACTTATCTTCTAAATATTCTATTATTACTCTAAATTCTTTTTCCATCATTACACCTCATTTTGATTAATCAAATCTAATTATTTATAAAATTAATACTTCTGTTTATATAAATATTTTTGTTCTGGGACATAGAATTGTCTTTCCTTTTTCATATCCACACCCCACTGGACAACTGCGGATAAGTTATATAAAGGACTTCTGCTACTAAGTAACTGTAACCAAAACTGGTTGCGACCTCGCCATCTGCATAATTGCACTTGGTTTGAAATAAAACGCGAAAGCAAGAGGTGTTTGAAATGAACACAAAAACAACTGAAAAGAAAGTTGAACAAAAGGAAGCAAACCTTCCAGAAAAGAAATTTAGGGCGGGAGCAATCTCTGCTACTGTTTGGCTTAATAAAAGCCAAAATAATGGAACTCCTGTTGAGTACAGGACTGTAAGCATAGAACGAAGCTATACAGATAAGGATGGGAAGTGGCAGTCTAGTAATTCTATGAGGGTTAATGATTTGCCTAAAGCAAATATGGTTATACAAAAAGCTTACGAATATCTTGTTTTAAAGGAACAAGATTAAAGAGGTTAGAAAAATGTCAAACGAAAAAGAAATGATTGTCGATATAGTCATGGATCATGAAACTATCAAAGAAACAACAAAAAGTAATAAAAAGTCCAAAGAAGAACAACCAAAGGAGCTAAAGATGGAAAAGATAACTATTCAAGATTTGCCGGGAGTTGGTGCAGCTACAGCAGAGAAACTAGAATCTGCAGGTTATAGAGATATGATGTCAATTGCAGTTGCAACTATCGGTGAGTTAGTTGAGACAGCAGGAATGTCTGAAGCAGTAGCTAGAAAAATGATTAATGCTGCTAGAGACAGTATGAAAATGGGTTTTGAATCCGGCATGGATATTTTGAAAAAAAGAGAATTGGTCCATAAGATTAGTACTGGTGCGGCATCATTTGATACCTTGATGGGTGGTGGATTTGAAACTAATGCCATTACCGAATGTTTTGGTGAGTTTGGTTCTGGTAAAACCCAAGTAGGTCATATCTTAGCGGTTAATGCGCTCAAGGAAGATTCTGAAGCTTATGCTGTTTATTTAGATACTGAAAACACGTTTCGCCCTGAAAGAATAATTCAATTAGCTGAGGGTGCTGGAGTAAATCCAGAAAATATCTTAAGCAGGATTATGGTAGCTAGAGCATATAACTCAGATCATCAGATGTTGCTTGCAGAAAAGGTTGATGGGCTTGTTACCGAACAACAAAAGAAAATTAGATTAGTTGTTGTTGATTCTTTAACATCCCATTTTCGTGCTGAGTTTATTGGCCGAGGAACATTAGCAGAAAGACAGCAGAAACTTAACCGACACATGCATACATTGGCGAAGATAGCTTCCAGTCATAACATTTGTGTTTACGTTACAAATCAAGTGATGGCAAAACCAGATCAGTTCTTTGGTGATCCTACTGCCAGCATTGGTGGACACATTGTTGCTCACGCATCTACATTCAGAATTTACTTGCGTAAAGGAAAGAAAGGGTCAAGGGTTGCTAAATTAATTGATGCACCAAACTTGGCTGATGGAGAGTGCTGCTTTGAAGTTCAGCAGGGCGGGTTGATCGACATTAATTAAATGGTTAATTTATCTTTTTATTCTTTAATTTTTTATTTTTTTTAAACTCCATTTTCTGGTTTTTCTCACAAAACCTTTATATATTCTCTTAATATTTTGTTGACCAAGTAATGAATCAAAAAATTTCAAATGTTAATGTTTAATTCTCATAAATCTAGAAATAAGAATACTTGGAGGTATGTATAAATGGATGAAGATAGAGTCGCTCCTGTTAAAGAAGGAGAACAATATGAGGTATATATCAATTCTGTTGGTGGTAAAGGTGATGGGATTGCTAAAATCAAAGGATTTGTCCTTTTTGTGCCAAACACAGAAAAGGGAGATTATGTCAAAGTAAAGATAACCAAGGTTTTGAAAACTGCTGGTTTTGCGGAAGTAGTACAGAAGTTAGAACGACCTGTAAAAGTTAATAAGTTTGCTACTGTTACCCAAGAAGAATTTACTAGTGCCCCGGAAGAACAATATCGGGAAGAGATAGCAGATAGTGAAGACTTTGGTGAAGAATTAGAAGAAGAATAAAAGATGAAACGTGTTTTCATCGCTATTCCAATTTCTGAAGAGATTAAAGCTACGCTAGTTCCTTTACTAAATGAACTAGATGGTCTTGATGCTGGGTTTAAAATAGTTAAACCGGAGAATCTACACTTTACTGTCAAGTTTCTAGATGAAGTAAATGATCAACAATTAGAAGAGATAAAAAGAAGATTAAGTCCGTTTATTTTTTCTCCATTTTTTATTAATCTAAATAAAATAGGATATTTTGCTATTGCTGATCTTATCAAAGTTTTGTGGATTGGTGCTGAGGATAAAAATTTAGTTAAATTGATAGAACAGGTTCAGGCTCTTTTTAAGGATATTAGAGAAGAAGAATGTCACAAGATTGTACCGCATTTGACTTTAGCTAGAATGAAATTTAAGCAAAATCAAGATTTGTTGAAACAATTTATTATTAAACATCAACATGATTCTTTTGGCAGGATGGAAATTAATAAATTTGTTCTGTATGAAAGCATTCTTACACCTAATGGACCAATTTATCACAAACTTTATACATTTGGTTGATTTTATTTATTATTAAAATTAAATCCAAAAATTACCATTATCACATTAGTAAATATAACCAAAAAAATGTTGTTTGCTCCATAAATGTTAGTGAAAATCAAATTAAAGACAACACCCAGGGTGGCGCCAATACTAGCAAACTTTATTGAAACATTTTGTGGCCACCATTTTTTTAAAAAGAATAAACCTGCTAAGCTTCCTATGCCCACTCCTAAGATGACTCCAATCACTCCAGTTGCTTCATAACCGCCAACTCCAGCAAAACTAAAGCTGAGATAAGCTCCTGGTGCAGCTAGGGTTAATAATAGGATTATTCCAGCCAAGATGGCCCCGATTGTAGAACAAAACAATTCTAATATCAACAATCCTTTTGGGTTCCACTTGCTCTTTTTGATTTGTTTCATTTGAACTGCAACCAAATTTATTATGTAACATATAAGCTTTATTATCGGTAAATATTTATATAAACAATGGTATCCTGTTAATTATAATTATCAAAAGAGGTGCTAAAATGTCTTATGTAGTATGGTTTAAAGATCTGAATAAAAATTCTATTGCTGTTGCTGGTGGCAAGGGTGCTAATCTAGGAGAGATGTTCAACAATAACTTTCCAATTCCGGGCGGATTTTGTGTTTCTGCACAAACGTACAAAGAGTTTATTGAACGTACTGGAATAAAGTCTAAGATTGAAGAAATGTTAAAAGGACTGAATGTAGATGACACAGAAACTTTACAAAAAGTTGCTAAGACCATTCAAGATTTAATTCAAAGAACAGAAGTTCCCGAAGAGATTGCAGAAGAGATTAGGGACAGTTATGAACTTCTAGGCGTGAGTAAAAAAGCAGAAGATCTTGTTAATGCTAAAGAAGTTTTTGTTGCAGTCCGTTCTTCTGCTACAGCAGAGGATTTGCCTTCTGCTAGTTTTGCCGGTCAACAAGCAACATTTCTTAATGTTAAAGGAAAGGATCAAGTAGTTGCTGCTGTAAGGGCGTGTTGGGCATCTTTGTATACGGCCAGAGCAGTGTATTACCGGGAAAAAAATAATTTTGAACATTCCAAGGTTTTAATTTGTGCAGTTATTCAAAGGATGGTCAATTCCGATCAGTCTGGAATAATGTTTACAATAAATCCCTCTAACAACAACGATCAAGAAACTGTAATTGAAGCTGTTTTTGGGTTGGGAGAAGCGATTGTTGGTGGTGAAGTTAATCCAGATACATATATTATTGATAAAAAGTCCCGAGAGATAAAGTCTATCAAGGTCAAAAAACAGGAGTGGGGGCTTTTTAGAGACGAAAATGGAAACAATATCAAAAAAGACATTCCTAAAACTCAACAAGAACATCAAGTTGTTCCAGATTCTTTAATCAAAGAGTTAGCTAGATTAGGAAGAAAAATTGAGGAACATTATGGTAGGCCGCAAGATATAGAATGGGCAATTGAGAACAATCAAGTGTACATTGTTCAGGCTAGAGCAGTAACTACATTTAAGCAAGAAATAGTTGAAGAAAAATCTACTTCTACTGAAGATCAAGGCAAAATATTAATCAAAGGTGAAACAGCATCTCGAGGAGTTTATAGTGGCAAAGTTAGGCTTGTAAAAGAAATTTCTGAGTTAAATAAAATTGAGAAAGGAGATGTTCTTGTCACGGCCATGACTACTCCAGACATGGTTCCAGCGATGCAAAAAGCAGGAGCTATTGTAACGAACGAAGGGGGAATGACTTGTCATGCCGCTATTGTTTCAAGGGAAATGGGTACACCCTGTATCGTCGGAACGGAGCATGCTACTGAAGTTCTTAAAGATGGTCAGTTGGTTACTGTTAATGCAACTCAAGGCATTGTTTATTCCGGGAAAATTGAAATTAAAGAACCACTTCAACCACAAACTACATCAGCTTGTTCTGGTGAGTCTATGGTTACAGCTACGGAAATTAAAGTAATTATGGATCTTCCTAATGTTGCTGAACGTGCTGCAAAGACGGGGGCGGATGGTGTTGGTTTGATCAGGTTAGAAATAATGATTGCTAATGCTGGAATTCATCCAGCAGAATATATTCGGCAAAACAAAGATGAAGATTATAAAAACATGTTGAAGGAAGGTATTGGTCAGATCGCTAAGGCATTTATGCACAAGTCGGTTTGGGTTAGATGTTCAGATATTCGAACTGATGAGTATAGAAATTTGAAAGGTGGAGAGCAAGAACCTAATGAAACCGATCCTATGATTGGTTGGCATGCTGTTAGAAGACTTTTAGATGAACCAAGAATTCTTAAAGCAGAGTTAAAAGCAGTTAAGGAATTACACGATGAAGGATTAAAGAACGTTGGTGTAATGATTCCTTTTGTAATTAGAACTGAAGAATTAAGGAAATGTAAAGATATCATGCGAGAAATTGGTTTAGAACCATGCAAAGATATTGATTTTGGAGTCATGGTGGAAACACCGGCTGCTTGTTGGATTATTGAAGATCTTTGTAAAGAAGGGATCAGTTTTGTAAGTTTTGGTACTAATGATTTAACGCAATTAACATTAGGTATAGACCGAAACAATCAAAGAATTTCTAAACTATTTGATGAAATGCATCCCGCGGTTCTTGGAGAGCTAGCCAAAGTGATCAAAACTTGTCGTCGGTATAAGGTTAAAACCAGTATTTGTGGGCAAGCGGGATCAAGACCAGATATGGCGGAATTTTTAGTCCATCAGGGAGTTGATTCAATTTCCGCAAATGTTGATGCAGTTGATGAAATTAGAAGAGTTGTGGCTAAAACAGAAAGAAAGTTGTTGTTAGATGCTGAAAGATAGGTTTAAAGGATCGCGAAGGTAACTACAATAACGAAAACATTTTATATTCATTCTTTTTTACTTGTTTTTATGAATTTAGCAACAATTGATAAAAATCAAACAGATTCTATTATGTTTAGCAAAAAAATGATGACAAATAGTTCATTAAGCACTGTCAGAAAGCTTTTTCGACCTAAATCCTTTCAGATTAAAACTAGGATTATTGAAAATGGTATGAGGATACAGTTTAAGCGAGGAGCGCAAGAAAACTATTTTGATCTCACTTTTCCAATGGCTGTTTGGCAGGATTTTCCTCAAGATTATAAAATATTGATTAAAGATAACCTAGCATATCTTTCTTCTTTAGAATTGGGGATTATGTTTGATGCAAAGAAAATCAGGTATGATACTCCATTGCCGTTATTTAAGTCTTTTTTTATTGAATTAATGTTACGTTGTTTAATTTATAGCGGAGACTGTGATGATAAGGCTAATGCTGTTGATTATATTACTAGACTTTGTAATTTAGATTATACATTTACAAAAAGTAAACCCCCTATAATTAACTCAGAATTTTCTTTGGGAGAAAGGAGTATCAACACGTTTACTTTTGGTAAGGAAAGTTTACTAGGCTTTGGCTTGTCAAAAGAGATTGGTCTAAACCCGGCTCCCGTTACGATTGTTGAACCGGACGTAGACATAATTTATAATGGTATTTCCGTAAGAACTTTTGAGAATAAACATAAAGAAAAGCTAATTGCTGAGTTTGAGAAAGAATTTCAAGAAAAGATTCAGGTTGTTTATAATCATAGTCGTGATCTGTTGGATTATACATTATGGGGTTTAGAAGAAACAGACTTAGGTTGGTCAAACCAACTTACACAATACTTATTTTTTCTTTTACCATTTGCCTACTCATTAAAAGGAAAGTACATTGTTTTTGGCAATGAAAAATCTGCAGATAGCCATTATTATAGTTCTGAAGGGTTTAAGTGTAATCCGGTTTATGATCAATCTGCGGAGTGGTTAGCACAGATGAACTCTTTATTACACATTACTACCAAAGGAAAAGTTAGAACCACCTCTTTAGTTCAACCTTTACATGAATTGGCTGTTTGTAAAGTACTTTACCAACGTTATCCGCATTTAGCTAAATATCAAATGAGTTGTCATGCGGATAATGATGGTGCTGAACACAATAGGTGGTGTTGTCAATGCTCTAAATGTGCAAGATGTTACATTTTTATGAAAGCATTAAACTTTGATCCTATTTCTGTGGGAATGAAAGACATGCTAACAATAGAAAATAAAGAACATTATGCTCTTTTTAGTGAAAGCAAGGAACTAAGAGGATATGATCTCTCCGGATTAGGAAGAGATGAACAATTATTTGCTTTCTATTTAGCAGCAAAAAATGGGGCCCAGGGAACATTGATAGATTTGTTTAAAGAAAATCTTTATGTAGAAGCAGAATCTAGAGAAGAAGAATTGCGTAATGAGTTCTTGAAGGTTCATTTGCCCGAAAATATTCCTACAGAATTGTGGAAGAAGATTAAACCAATATTTGATGAAGAGTTAAAGAAGAATTAAATGAATATCACAAAAAAATTAAAGAGCAATGATTAAATAACTTTTAATAATCCTTCTAACTCAATTCCACTTAGGTTTGAACTTGCTGTAGCAATCTTATCTCCTAAAGCTTTTGATTCTAGACTTTTATCATCTTTTCTTTTAAAGACACGAAGAATTCCTTTGCCACCCCACAAGAATAAATATTTCTTAAGACTAAAGTATGTGTTTACTGCTCCTAAAAGATAAGATAAAAGAATTAAAGATTTTTCTGTTCTATTTTTAGCTTGTTCATATTCGTTAGTAAATCCTTTTTTTTGAAAATATAAATAGGATCGTATTTGTTCTTTAGTTTTGCTTTTTTGAGTTGCAAAAAGATCTCTAACTATTTTTAAATCCTCCTTAGTAATCTTAGCTTCGTCCACTATTTTCCAGAACAGTTCTCTTTCTATTTGAAATAATCTTATGGCTTCCTGTTGTGTATCAAAACCATAAAAATAACTAGTTTTTTCCATGGCCTCTAATAACAATACTTCTTGTTCTAAGATTGCTCTTATTTTTTTCATATCGTCTCTGATTCGAGAAAACTTTTTGACTAATTTTCCGTAAGTTGCATCCCAATAATTTCTTAATTCTGCTTGAAAATCATTCAACTCAGCAGCAGAGACCCCATTTTCTTCTAAGAAGTTCAATAAAGTGTAGTTTGATGAAATCATCGCCAGATGGTGATCGATTCTTCCAAAAGTTCTATTGTAAAGAGTTAATTCTTTCCGGGCTGCATCTGCATCAGAACGAATATATTCCTCTACATTTTTTCTGAAAAGTGCACCAACTGGCTTGTTACGATAAACTTCTAATCTTACTTGTACTTCTTCTATAATTGGGGCTTCGTGATCAATAAATTCTCTTAAAGCCTGAGATATGGTCATAAATCTATTTTTGACTTTTCCTTCTGCAAAAGATTTTATAAGTTGTTCATGACTCATTTTTTACCTTTTTTTTAATTGATATTCTAGTAAAGTGTTTACATTCTAAACAAGAGATGATTACTTTTCCATCTCTGGTTCTTATCCTGGCATTTATTCCGGGCATCATAAACTTATAACAATGTTTACAAAATTTTCTCTTAAGTTCTAAGGGGAGATGCAGTTTAACTTTCATAGCAATCTTTCTGGCTAAGGTTACGTAACGATTAGAGAGAGATTTATCTTTAGAAAAAACATCTTCAGCTTGTTTTAACAAAGATTTTACTCGGTTTAAAGCTATTTCTTTCTGGGCAGTTTTTGATATTACTGGTTTACTCATGTTATTATCATTATTTATGATTATAAAAGCTTTTTTGTATGCAAAAGGATTATAAATCTACGCTAATTCAAAACATGATGGTTAGAGGAAGACCCGTAAAAAGTCAAATTAGACAAAACATAGTGGAGATTTTGTACTATCTAAGAAAGGGTTATGGATACCAAATCTGTAAAATTTACAATGAAATATTTCCACCTGTTACCCAAAGAAGTGTTTATTATCATCTAAGGAAGGGTACAAAAACTAAAGAGATTGAAATTAATGTGATCCAAGAGGAAAAGGGCGATTTTTCTTGGGGTAATACTGTTGAAAAGATTTATTATGAACTTGGAGACAATGCGGAAGCGAAAGGAGAAAAGAGAGTTAAAGATTTCTTAAAAAAGAGTTATAAATAAGATAAATTAAGAATATCCTGCTCCTTAGATTTTTAATGGGTACTTTATACAAAGTTCTTTAACTTCTGAAGAAATCTTATTAATCTTATCATTATTTGCTATCTTTTCTTCAAATTCATCAAACTTTAAATCTTTCCATTCTGCACAAATGTCCATCACATTGTTTATCCATTTAGCAATTATTTCCATTTCTTGTTCTTTCATTCCCCTTGTAGTAATCCATGGCGTACCAATACGTAAAGCAGATGGGTCGGTAGGAGATCTAGTCTCTTGAGGCATGGTATTCATATTGGCAACAATACCTGCGTAATCTAAAGCACGAGCAAATTTCTTACCCAAAAGAGGTTTATTACTTAAATCAATTAGAACAAGATGTTTGTCTGTACCTCCAGAAACTATTTTGAAATCATATTTTTGTAATTCTGCAGCAATCTTTTGTGCATTTTTAACAACCTGTTGAGCATATTCTTTAAATTCTGGTTTTGTAGCTTCTCCCAGACCTACACAAATCCCAGCAATACTGTGGTTAAAGGGTCCCCCTTGTAAACCTGGCAAAACTGCTCGATTTATTTTTTTGATTAATTCGGCATTAGCAAAAATTAATGCACCTCTGGCAGAACGTAAGGTTTTATGTGTGGTCATTGTAACAACATCAGCGATTCCTATCGGAGAAGAATTAACCCCTGCTGCAATTAATCCGGCCTCATGAGCAATGTCTGCCATATAATATGCTCCAACTTTCTCAGCAATTTGTTTCATACGTTTATAATTTATTTCTCTCGGATACGCGGTTCCGCCGGTGATAATTAATTTTGGTTTATGTTCTATAGCAATCTTTTCTATTTCATCATAATCAAACAGTTGTGTTTTTGGATTTGTTTTATATTGAACTGTACAGAAAATTTTTGAGGTAATATTGACCCTACTACTTCCTCCAAAATAAACTAATTCGTTTGGATTTTGTACTTTTTTTGGTTCGTAACTCCATCCATGAGAAAGATGTCCACCATCGGGCAGATACATTCCCATAATAGTGTCTCTAACATTTAATAAAGCAAGATACACAGATAAATTGGCATTACTTCCAGCTAAAGCCTGAACATTTACTCCCCAATCATCTGGCAGCTTAAAAGCAGTTCTTGCTCTTGCCTGCGTTAGCATTTCTAATTGATCAACAAATTGATTACCTTCATAATATCTTTTTCCAATATTTCCTTCCGCATATTTGTGCATGAAAACACTACCAACGGCCTCCCGTACAGAAGAGGAAAAAAAGTTTTCTGAAGGAATTAAAGAAAGCTTTTCTTGTTGACGTTTTTCTTCTTCTTTAACAATCTTAAATACTTGTGGGTCTGTTTCAGATAACATTTTATGACACTCTCTCTAAATTTTTTTCTCCTAAGGCCTTTAATTTTTCTACAGTCTTTTCTTCTTGTTTTTTCCGACCCTCTTCTCCTGAAGACAAATCAACGCGAATATATTCACAAAACTGAGGCATATATGGTTTAACAATCTTAAACATTTGTTGACAAATTGTTCTGTAAGAACGATGGCCCGCCGGTGTTGTTCTCAACTCAACGACGTAAGCAAACTGACGTGGGTCCATCTGCCATAAAATTCTTTGTTTGTGGGCAAACATTATGATATACATAGATAAATAGATATCATGCTGGCGAATTTTTTTATGTAATTTTGCTGTCTTTTCTGCACATAAATCAATGCTCTCTTTAACTTCTGCTAGTTCTGGATCTGTATCGACAAATTCTGGATATTCATGGCCATCTAAAGCAGTAAAGAGTGCAGGGAAGATTAAGTTTCTTCTATGTCTCTTTAAATCTCGATATGCTCCAAAATCCATACTTATCTCAAAGAGAAGGTTGCCAACTTCTGTAGCCATGGGAATAGAATCAAACTTTCCTCTGTCTTTCAAGAAAGCATCAAACGTTTTTTTGATCATAGTTGGATCATCTAAACACATTTGAACATAATCTTTATAATTTCTTAAACCAGCATCATGTCGAAAAAGTAATGCTGCTGCAATCCTGGCATCCATATGTGATGATAAAGATATTAGTTTAACTGCATCTTCCGTTCTTCCAGCAACTGGTTTTATATCTTTTATTTTTAATTCTTGTCTAATCTCTTCCATCAGTTTTTGTCTGCTTACTTGATATTCATTTACTGCAACATGTTTTAATAATCCGGGAGACACTTTTATACCCTCTGCCAATAATGTTTTCCCAATTTGACGGCCTTCTTCTTGAAAAAAGCTGATTAACCTAGAAATATGTCTTTCTGCTTCTCTTGTTGGCCAAACCACACCCAGAGAGGTAAGCATGGTGTTGGGAAGAAAATATCGAATAACATCAAAAGTTTTGGCTTCAGCAGTTCTATTAAAGCTTGCCTCTGTTTTGAAAGTTGAACGATCTAAGGTTCTCTTAAAATATTGATTAATGATCTGTCGAGATCTTTCATAATGCGTAATCAAAAGATTATTCCATTCACGGATTTCTGGTTCATATTTTTTTAAGTCTGTTGGAACAACTAAATGATCTTTAGAAAATTCTACGTATCTTGTTGATTTTTCTTGATATGCCCCCAACCTTGCTTCTTCAATGTATGGAACAATCGCTTGAGAAACATTTTCTATTGCAAATCGTAAAACATCTGAATCTTTTAGAGAATCATGACCGTATTGTACTGCCCATTTTTGCATAAAACTTTCTGCTTTGCGAAGGAAAAATGAAAGATTAAGGTTTGCTCCAGACCGAATTTGTTTGGCCATATCTGGGATTGTCACGATTTCTTCTTGTGATAAAATCCCCTGATCATATTCTTCCTGCATTTCTTCAAATATTTGTAAGAATCGCATTCTCATTGATAATTGACTTCTACTATAACCACCTTCTAATAGTGCCCAAAGAGAATTGGGCATATTATCGGTTGCAGCATAAATATTTTTGTCGATATTTGTGAAGAAATATTTTAAAATAATTTCTTCATCCGTAGTAAATTTTTTTTGTTCTAAAACTGATCCAAATGTTCCGGTCCTAAGAAGATTATCTGCCTCTTTCAAAATGTCCACCCCTACAAAAACTAAGAAGGTCGATGCTTTAAATAAATTGTGGTGACTGAGGAATATGATTTAATTAAGAAATACTTAAATATACCTATTGGGTGCAATATTTAATGAAGAACACCACCTTAATTTTAAAGTATCTTTACAACTTAGAGCGCTTTGGAATTAAGTTGGGGTTAGAAGAGATTACCAAATTAGCGGCGGCTCTTGGAAATCCACAAAATAACTTTAAATGCATCCATATTGCTGGTACAAATGGAAAGGGGAGTGTTGCATGTTTTCTTGCTTCTATTTTACAGGCGGCTGGGTTTAAAGTTGGATTATATACTAGTCCCCATTTAATTCGTTTTAATGAGCGAATCAAGGTCAATGATAAGAATATCAATGATGAAAAACTAGCAGAATTAACTATCTTTATTAAACAGAAAGTTGAAGCAGAAAATATTCAAACAACATTTTTTGAGTTTACTACTGCTTTAGCATTTCTTTACTTTTCTCAGCAGGGAGTAGATTATGCAGTTATTGAAACAGGTATGGGTGGTAGGTTGGATGCTACTAACATAATTAATCCAGAATTATCTGTCATTACTAATATCTCTTTAGACCATACTCAACATCTAGGAAGCACTAAAAAGTTGATTGCTAGAGAAAAGGCAGGTATTATTAAAAAAGATTCTGTTGTCATTACTGCGGAGACTGATCCTTTGATAAGAAGAATATTTAAAGAGGTTTGTGATGGAAAAAAGAGTCAGTTTATTGTTTTAGACAAAGAATTAAAGTATCAGTTAAGTAGTTGTGATTTTAGTGGCCAAAAGTTTGTTACTACTGGAATTATTAATAACCTGTTTGAAATTAGGATGTTAGGAGAGCATCAATTACACAATGCTTCTTTAGCCATCCTGGCGGCCAATCTTCTTAAGATTCCTGTTGCTGTAATTAAACAAGGTTTAAAGGAAGCATTTTGGTCTGGAAGATTAGAAGTGATAAAGAACAGACCTTTAATAATTGTTGACGGAACACACAATATTGCAGGAATGAAAAAGTTGGTCGGGTTTCTTAAAAAACAAGCATTGCCAAAGAACAAAATCCTTTTAATTGGTATGTCCAAGGACAAAGAGCATAAAGAAATGTTAAGATTAATTATCCCTTTGTTTGATCAGATCGTTATTTCTCAAGGTAATTATAAACCGGCTGAGATCAATTTACTTGAAAGTATAATCAGACCATATTCTAAGCCCGTTTTTACTTTTGCAGATATAAAAGAGGCGATTAAAAAAGTACAACATTTGGCTACTTCTGATGATTTTATCTTAATAACTGGTTCTTTATATCTAGTGGGAGATGTGTTAGGCCATAGAAATTTATTTAAATGATTGAACACACGTAATTGATATGGAAATAAAAGGGTGGTTTACTCGGAAGAGGGTAATATTTTTATCATTATTCTTTGTTTTGGTTTTAATTGCTAAACAGATCAATTTTTCTTCTGTTATTGGAGCCGAGAATCAAGCATTTACTTTGTATCAGTTTTTTGGTCCTACTGCGGGAGCATTTTTAGGTCCAATTTTTGGAGGAATTGCAGTTTTATTTGCTCAGTTAGCAGATATTATCATCTTTGATAAAGCGTTTACTTTGCTTAATCTGTTAAGGTTCTTACCAATGGTCTTTGCGGTTATTTATTTTGCCAGCAAAAAGAAATATGTTGGAGTGATTGTTCCACTAATGTGTATGTTTCTTTTTATTGTTCATCCTGTGGGAAGAGAGGCATGGATATTTTCATTATATTGGTTGATTCCAATTTTAAGTAGTCTATGGCCAAAGAGATTATTATTGCTTCGTTCATTGGGGGCCACTTTTACTGCTCATGCAATCGGTAGTGTTATTTGGCTTTATACGGTACCAATGGAAGCAGGACAATGGTTAGCATTAATTCCAGTTGTAGCGTATGAACGAATTTTATTTGGAATGGGTATTGCGGGGAGTTACGTTGTCTTTAATACGGTATTAGATTATCTTGTTGAAAAGTTTAAGATTGATTTACCTTTTAAAGAGGTAATTCTTAGTAAAAGATATAATTTACTTCGTCTGTTCAATTAAAGTAGAACCGGACGAGTCTATTTTTTCCCAATTATTAAATTGGTCAATATCATCAATAAGCTCAATTTTGAATTTTGTGGTGATCTCACTTAAGTCTTTCTTTAATTTTAAAAATTCTTCTTCAGTAATTGAGAACTTTTCTGCTAAATTTTTATGGTTATCTTTGAACTTAAATACTCGCCAAAAAGTTACATTACTAAATTGACTTAAAATTTTAGGGATTTGTTTTATTTCTTTTAAATTTAGCTTTGTTGCGATTGTAGTTATTTTTGTTTCAATATTATTATCTTTTAATAATTCTAATGCATATATCGCTGCAGAGAAATGATTCTTGCCACGTAACAGATCATTAATCTGTTTTCTACCATCTAAAGGAATATTAACAAAATCAATGTTAAATAAATCTAATCTTTTGATCAAAAGGCCATTTGTGTTTATTCCTACACGGAGATTTTTCGCTTTAGCATACTGACATAACTCATTAATATCTGTTCTTAATAATGGTTCTCCTCCTGTAAAGATGATCGTTTCTTTACAAGTGTCTAATTTCTTTTTTACAGTTTGTGTAGAAATTCTTTTCTCATTATTACATATACAAAATTCACACTTTAGATTACATATTCTGTCCAGAATAAAAACTGTTAACATGGTGGTTAAAAAATGGCGGTATTTAAAAGAATTTTCTTTGATTATTAGTCATTTTTAATTTACTTGGATTATTTTAAATTCCAAAGAATCCCCTAAATAAAGGGTATAATAAATTCAACAACAAAACCAATAAGAAAAACATAGATATTTGTTTATATCTTTTTTCTCCCTTTTCCTTGCCTTTAAGACGGTGTAAAGTAACTTGCATCATTCTGCCACCATCTACAATTGGTAAGGGCAATAGATTAAACAAACCAATGCCTAAACTAAGTAAAAACAACCAGCGTAAAAACCCAGTTAGCCAATCAATAGCATAATATATTGGTTTCCAAAGCCCCAATTGATATTTTTCTTTTACCTTAAATTCATTATGTATCTCTTTTATGCCCATAAAACTTTTACTAGCATCATCTGGACTTGCTGTTAGAATCAATGAATAGTTCTGTTTTGGTGTAGACAACTTTACTTTTTCTCCAGGAGAAATACATGCCAATTCTTGACTAAACTGCTGGAATTCTAAGGTTTCTTTTCCATCTATGCCTGTAATCAAAGTTCCCGGTAAGATTCCTGCTTGGGCGAATGGATAAGATTCATTGACATAATTATCAAAAGTGAATCCAGTCGGTTCTACCATTGCTTGTTGTAATGGTGTAAAAACCAAGGTTAATAATACTAGTGCCAATAGGGCTAGAAGAATATTAGCAAAAGGTCCGGCGGCTAAAACTGAATACTGAGAAATATCTTTTTGTTTTCTTAATTTTTCTTCGTTTGGTTCGACAAATGCTCCAATAATTGGCCCGAGTAAAACTAAACCAGTATTTTTAACATCAATATCATTGGCTTTAGCTACAACCCCATGGCCAAATTCGTGAATCAACGCTATCAAGAAAATTGCAATGATCCAATACCAAAAAGGTAAAATTCCCATGCCAGGAACATTAATGCCTGGCAAAACCAAAGAAACACCAGAAGTAGCAGATGAAACAAAAATCAAATCATAAAGATTCTTAATCATAATATATGAGATAAAAATCAGACCAACATATCCTGCTCCTACTCCAATATATCCTAACAGCACAACCCATTCTTTAAACTTACTAGATATTTTGTCAATGAACTTAAGACCAAATTTCATTCTGTAAAGAACAATGATTTTAGCTTGAAAATCCAATTGTTTTCTTTTGATTATCAAAAAAATAATAATTAAGAAATAAAATACGAGCACGTATTTATAATTCAAAACGAATTGAGTAATCTGTTCTAGCATTGGTTTTATTCTCTGTTGATGCTAAAAAGAAAAATTAGCACCTATCACACTTAACGTTTATTTCTTCCTTTTTGGTCTAAGCTTTTTGGAATCACAGGATCTACAGCTAACTTTTTTCTGTGCTACCTTTAAGCTTGGAGCTCTAATTTTAGATTTACAACTTCGACATATAAAAACGTTCTTTTGTTTTCTTATTGCTGCTTCTTCAAACTTAACCATTTTTTATCCTCA